>Ga0214165_1000096_pt1 | contig 70606 bp, 105 predicted proteins | sample TroBogypolimnion_34_FD_153004 | JGI IMG/M metagenome (GOLD analysis project Ga0214165, IMG submission 153004) | Freshwater microbial communities from Trout Bog Lake, WI - Practice 03JUN2009 hypolimnion v3 | ecosystem: Environmental > Aquatic > Freshwater > Lake > Hypolimnion/Profundal zone ... | reverse complement strand
AACCTATACTGTGCAGGTGGTGGTGGTGGTGGTGGGGCCGGAAACCTTGCCGGTGTCGGAGGCCCTGTACAAGGTACAACGTCAGGCGGATCATATCATACTTACCAAGCTACCGCAGGTAGCTCTGGTGGAAGTGCAACTGGTGGGAGCGGAGGAATGTACGGCGGGAGTGACAATGGTGCTGATTACTACACGTACGGTGGTTACGGAGGAGCAGGCGGAAACTTAGGGGTTGCAGGCACAGCTGGGCATCAAGAAGGTCCGACCAATGGTGGTGGTGGCGGAGACATTAATGATCCGAACTCTCAAAGTCACCTCGGCGCACAAACCGGAACTACAAATGCTGCTACTTGGCACTACACGATGAACGCCACTGCAGGTGGCGTGGGTGGTGCAGCTGTTGTAAACACTAGAGGATTCTCGCTACCACTCGGAACATGGGGCACCTACTATGGTGCACTTACCTAAATATAAAACTATGAGCAGTTCTTAATAATGGCAACCTCAGATATTCAATATCGTATCCAGTATAGCGATCGCGGCGCGAGTACTGGATTACCTGGCCCAAATGGCACTTTAAACACATTTTGTGTAATTGATCCACTTGCTACTAACACATTAACTTCATTGACGTTTACAGGGTATCGTAGTCCAGAATACGGTCAACGGTTGTGGACGAACCTACTTAATTTGCTAGAGCATTTTGCTAGTCCGACTCGCCCAACTCGGCCTGTCTTGGGTCAGATTTGGTTTGATACCTCGGTCGGAATCGGCTCGTTGCACTTGTGTGTTAATCCATCCACGTCAACGTGGAATCCGATCAATAGCCGGATCATCGTGAGTGACTATTCTCCGATTCCGTCCCAAGCCTCGGTGACAGACCAAGTGCTTTGGTACAATCCAACCAACCGAGGGTTGTTTTTTTGGGATCCGATCCTAGCGACTCAGTACGCGAATAATAGCCCAGTCCTACCATACAACACATTGTGGCCGGATGGCCCTACAGACGGCGTCACGGATCACCCAGGAATCCACCCACAAATAGTACACAAGTGGGTTAATGTGCTATTTCATCGCTACGCATCAACATTAGAATACAACCAGTTCGTTGTTGGATTTATTTCGTGGAACTTGCCAGCTGCTGGTCGTCCAACACTGCTACCAGCAGATCAACCGCCGACGGATGCCGAATGGATTAATTTAATTCAATACGTTCGTGCACATTGTGGTACTCCACCGGCCCCAGCTACTCCTGTCGACTCAGCAATTGTTGCAGCTATTGTTGATACTACGTTTATAAGCTATGTTACCGATCGCTTTGGAATTGGACTATTGCAAATGTATTACGATGCTCTAGTAACAGCAGTTGATGCACTGTATTACAATCTAACTCCTCACCAGACTCCGTTGCCAGTTGCATCGTTTAGATGCTCGCAGACTATCGGAGCCCTTCCCATGTCGGTACTATTTACGGATACTAGCTTGAATTCAGCCGGATCTGCACATCAGTGGGATTTTGGAGATGGTTCAACTTCAACCGTTGCAGGATCTGTGCAGCATATCTACACCACTGCGGGACACTTTGTCGTGCAGTTAGTAATTACTAATTCAACAGGCTACGCGTCTACCTATACTCAGCCAATTCAAGCCGCTGCTGCCCCAGTCGCATCATTCTCGGATACTCCAACTACAGGCCGCGCTCCGTTGACTGTCGCATTCGTCGATAGCTCGATCAATACCCCGACCTCTTGGTCGTGGGATTTTGGGGATGGCAACACCTCTGTTGCTCAATATCCAACACACGTGTACGCTACTGATGGAACGTTTACGACTACATTGACAGTAGCTAGTTTTGCTGGTAGTAGTTCTACTACAGCAACTATATTGGTAACTCCAGCCGTGATCGCACCGGTCACTAGTTTTACCTACGTACCAACTACAGGAGTGACTCCACTAACGGTTGTATTCACAGATACGTCAACGAATACCCCGACCTCTTGGTCGTGGGATTTTGGTGACGGTAGCACAGGGGTGGGCGTAAATCCAACTCACGTGTACACAGCAATCGGCGCGCACGTAGTAACATTGACTACTACCAACTCCGCTGGCAGTAATACCGCGACTTCAACGGTGACGGTATTAATTCCAGCCGTGGTCGCGCAATTTTCTGAAAGTGGGATCACCGGTCCTTCTCCGTTGACTTCTACCTTCGTAGACCAATCGTCTAATTCACCAACAAGTTGGTGGTGGAGTTTTGGCGACGGTGGCACTTCAACTGATCAAAATCCGACACATACGTATACGACCCCAGGCACGTACTTGGTATCGCTGACTGCATCAAACTCAACTGGCGGATCGACTAGCACCGCAGATGTAGCAAATGCTATAGTAGTCTCACCAGCAACCACAGTCACCACACCTACACAAACAGTTGCAAAAGGAGACAGTGTAACGTTTACGGTGACTAGTACAGCACCAACTTTATACTGGACGATTGAACCGCTGACCGGAACTGTCTCCGGCGGTGAGTTTGTCAATGGGATTACAGGTGGTAGCGTAAGTATGGTCAACGGAACTGGGATCGTGGTAGTCAGTACTGTGTTTGATACAATTCCGGTAACTAACGATATGTTCAGATTGGATATCCGAACTGACTCCACTAATGGTCCTATCGTGGCAGTCAGTTCGCCCGTGCAGATCTCGAATTCTACTGCTCAGTTCAAGTTTGTCGCGGATTATATCGTACTAACGTACGAATTTAATACCGGGACCGATCTAGATCAACGAACTAAGGTGATCGATCCGCCGATCGGAGGTTCTCCAGTAGGATGGAGTCAAGCTATTACGCAACTCTTGCCTGATGGATCTCCAGTGCTAACGTGGGGCGGAGACAACACAGGAACTGGGGTGGAGACTGCAATGTTAAACTTAACTAATTATCGCAAGAACTTCTCGGTTCCCCTAACAGTCGACTGCCGATGCGAATGGTACGGGGATCCGGGATCTACACCGGTTCGCATATTTGCTACTCTATACAGAGGAGGAGCGATCGCACCTGCTGACTTCTCGTTCGCGAACGGTAGTGCAATAGCATCAATCGAGGTTGGTGCAGGATATGCTAATGTAACACTAAACACTCAAAACGGTGGTACAACTGGACAATCCGTTGCTCTGTTCGTGTACGATCCGATCAGCGGTGCCGGCACGTTTACCCCAACTGGTGGTTAACCTCAAATTGGCTACTAAATACCTAACACTGCAAGGAATGTTTAAATGATTGGCGATACCTACAAGATCAAGTACAGTGACTACTTAATGAATGGTAGGTATCTGTTGATAGATGCCACTGACCACACTAACCGGCCAGGCATCATCCCAACTAACTTCAACTCTGCTCAACCTACTCCGTATCAAAATCTGGATATGACTTTCTATGGATATCGAGCATCTGGATACGGAGGTATGTTGTGGAATAATCTGTTCAATTTATTGGAAAACTACGCACAACCGTCTGCAACTACTAGTACAGTTCCATTGTATTCTCAGTATCCGACAATAGGCCAAATTTGGGTAGATAGTAGTCACACCCCTCCAATCGCTCGTTGGTACGGTAGAGACAATACGTTTTATAAGCTCGGGGCAGCGGTTAACGTTGCTGCAGATTCGTCACAGGTATCTCCAGGAGAGTTGTGGTTTAATTCCTCAGCCTACACGTTTAACTTTTATTCAACTAGTTGGGGAGACATCAGCTGTATTCCGTACGTATCACAGCTTGAATACAGTCGCCTTGTAGTTGATCTACATCGACTAATCGTAGCTGCCGGTCTACAAACGATCCCGGAACCGCCTACTCTATCTACCTATATCCGTCCGACACCCGCTGATTGGGTTGCTTTACTTGCCACTGTACAAGCACTCGGAGTTGTGTACAGTGTATCTGTTCCGTCTGGTGAACCAGCGGACACAGTGATTGCAAGTAACTTTACAGATTGCAATGCAAACGTGTACGGGATTGCAACGATTCGATTGGTATATTCCCAGATTCGAATTGCGGTACGCAAACTAACAGATATCCTATTTCCTCCGTCTGGGGTTCCACTAGCTGAGTTTACAGCGACTCCATCGATAGGTGTGGCACCACTTCTTGTGACTTTCACAGACGAAACTGTTGCAGTTGGTGGATATAAAACCGTTCATTGGGCACCAATTTCTGATAGTTTAGTATACGCTTGGGATTTCGGTGACGGATCCACGTCGACAACGGTTGGCAGCACTTCTCACTTATACCCAACCCAAGGAACGTATGTAGTAACATTAACGGTCGCCAACTCAGCTGGATCGACTACTGCGCAATCACCGGTGCACGCCTATACAATTCCAGCCGCAAGCTTTACTGTCGATCACGACATTGGAGAACCAGCTCCGTATATTGCTCACTTTACTGACACGTCAACCAACTCACCAACAAGTTGGTTGTGGGACTTCGGAGATGGTAATACGTCATCAGAACAGAATCCAGCACATAGTTACGCTAATCAAGGGTTCTACGTAGTAACACTGGTTGTGGCAAATACAGCTGGAAGCAGTTCTGCAAATTTACAACACCATATAATCGTTCAAGTTGGCAGAACTCCACTAGTGGACTTTACATATACCCCAGTCACTCCGATAACTGCAGACCCAGCCACAATTCAATTTACAGATACGTCAACTCACACTCCAACTAATTGGGCGTGGGATTTCGGGGATGGCACTACGTCTACTGACACAAATCCAATACACGTGTACCAAAATCAAGGATTTTACAATGTTTCGCTAACTGTAACTAACCCTATTGGTCACACTAGCACACAACGTATGGGTTACATACGAATTGGCGGAATCCCAACTGCGTCGTTTACGGCTGCAGTGCCACCTCCAGGTGCACAACCGACTTCCGTTGTGTTCACGGATACTTCTCAGAGTCACCCAACGAGTTGGTTATGGAACTTTGGAGACAACGGTGCAACATCGACAACTCAGAATCCGACACATCCGTTTCAGTGGGGAGTGTATACAGTGAGCCTAACAGCGTCTAATGTACTGGGTACAAGTGCACCGATGACTCACCAAATTGATGTAGCACCTCCTGTACCCGTTGCTGGATTTAATTTTACTCCGACAAGTGGCCAAGCTCCAGTTACCATTCAGTTCACTGATACTTCAATGAATTCGCCGACTAGTTGGTTGTGGAAGTTTGGTGACGGTAGTGGCGTGACTTCCACTCAACAGAATCCTACCCACGTGTACGCTACAACTGGACAGTTCATGGTTACCTTAACGGCAACGAATAGAACTGGATCGCACACGATATACCATACTACCGGATATATCAGTCCTGTTCCTGGGACAACTACATCAACATCAACCTCAACGTCAGGCCATTCGTATAACCAGCCTGGAGATGGTTCTTCTGCTGCTACTTCAGAAACTGGTGGATATTTAGGATCAGACGGATTGTTACACGTCACCGGAGACGAAACCTCCGCAGTATATAATGGCAATCTACAGATTGGTCTGACTGACCAAGTGGCAGCTATAATAGCTGCCTTGGCATACGAAGGACTTGATCAAACACTCCAGAGCTTAGATCCAGCAACAGGCGACCTTACTGCTGTTACAGTTGTCGGACCAGACACTACAGTAACCATCACTGCCCCAGACGGGGTTGTTGCAACAGCTACCATTGACGCAACGACTGGTGTTATCGCGTCAAGTACCGTGGCAGAAACCGTGAATACGACTACGTCTGAATACCACAATCTGATGACAGGCGCGGTGACGACTACTGTAACGGCTACAAACGCGGTTACTGGTGCAGTAATCACCACAGTCTCCGATTCGACAGCAGGGGGTACGTCAATAACAACAACAGCGAATAGTCCAACTGCAGGTCTTACTACGTCGGTCGTCAACACCAATTTAGCAGGTGTTCAGGTTAGCGCAGTATCGACAGACAATGCTGGTGTTACTACTCGAGTTACAAATGACCCGTCAACAGGCGGCCTAGTATCGTCGGTTACTACGAATTCGCTAGGTCAAACAACTGGCTCTGTAACGGTTACGGGGGCCACAACTGCCGTTTCTGCAACCAATCCAACAACAGGAGTGACAACAACAACTGCAACAGATTCGTCTACTGGTGTAACGTCTACTGCTACTACCAACCCGACAACAGGAGTAACATCGGTTACGACGACTAATCCAACCACGGGTGAAACTACGAGTGCAACGACAAATTCTACTACTGGCCAAACAACGTCTACCACCACTACTAGCACCACTACGACAACCACAACGACCAACTCGGATGGCTCATCTACTTCACAGACGACTAATAACACGACAGGTGCAGTTACGGCATCATCCACCACCGATTCTTCTGGCACTACAACCAATACGACACCTGGTGGTACACCAACTGGGCCTGGACAGTAATGCGACTATCTGTGTAGGTTAAACGATGACGTTAAATATAGTGTGCACCAGTACGCCTGTAGACGGGTTGCTCTACTACAGTTACGAGTATAGCTCGTACTTAACGAATATTGGAGTTAGCAATAGATTGATCATTGTATGTAACATGACTTTTTCAAAGCAAGATTATATACAGTCGATATTGAAAAAATATGTACATTGTGAAAATGTTATATTTGATGATTTTACACCAGCGATCGGTGACGTTACGTTAATAATGGGAAGAAGTATGTTGACACTATCGTGGCGCAACTACAATTATTACACCAACCCTCAACGAATGTCCTTAAAACGTCTGTTTTCGGGCAAGCTGATTTCCGTATATTCAGAAAATCACCCTACTGAATATCCAATAGCTGTATTATTTTATTCCACACGACATATTGTCGACATATGCGATACGGAAGTGTATCCGATGAGTATAGGGTTAGGTGCACATTTTGAAAAACGCATCAATTTCGAGATATATAATTCGCACGTAGACGATGTTCAGTTCGAGTATTTATTTTTAGGCACAAATAAAGAGTATTACGCATCAGCAGAAAAGGTTGTCGATCGGTATCCAAATCACGGAATATTAACTGTCGATTTAGGGTATGCGAATCCCAAACACAATAACATACCTGCACCTGTTGAAAATATGATGGGGTTGTTTGATACGTACGTCTACACAAAAGAGATTTTCGATCCAGCTCCAAGAATTATTCAAGAGTGTAAACAGTTTGGAAAGAATATGATTTATTGCAGAGATGTTTCGATAGTAGATGGCGGAAGTGTGTATTGGGTGAGAGGTATTAAACAACCTGATGTGATACCCATCTTAAACGCGTATGAGCAGTTACAGTTAATATAAAGGATATAACATGCAAATTGGACAACTCGAGTTATTCACTGACGACGTCATGGATATTATAAACCAACAAGAATACATAGGGATACGACTCAGTGGCGGAATAGACTCAGCAATCTTGTGTTATGTGGTTCTTAAATATTTCCCACATATTAAATTAGTGCCTATTACGTTTTATAATAAACTTAGACCGATTGCGGAAAGTTCCGTCGCTAATGTATTAAGAGTTCTCAATGACCTCAATCCTAACAATAATTTAATGCCACAAGAAGTTGGGATTTTTGATACCACAGGATTTGTCAGAACTATCAAAGATCATGATGGAATTAAGTACCACCCTAAAGACATATTTCAACGGCAATTTGTCAAAGACATGTTTGATAGACACGAAGGAAAGTTGAACCTTGTGCTCTCTGGCGAAACTCATAACCCGCCTATACAAGATCAAGCAGCGTTAGGTATGGAAGATCAGTTTATGAAGGATAGAAATGCGACTCGTGACGACCTGCTGCGTGTATATTCGTACAAAGATATAACAAAATACGAATATAGTCCGTTTAGGAACTACGATAAGAAGCAGATCGCAGGGGTGTGTAGGGAACTGGGTCTAATGGATACGTTGTTTCCAGTTTCCGAAACCTGTGAAACAGAACCACACAAATATGTTGGGTACGTGTTAAAGGAGAAGTTCGGCATGATATATGATAGACCAGGTATAGAACCGTGCCAGGGTTGTTGGCCGTGTCGAGAAAAGTTTTGGGCTTATGGAGTATTTGATTTTAATACTCCAGTCAGAGTAGTTGATCTAATGCCATGATAAGAATAATACCCAAGTGCCTACAATTCGAGCCAGCAACCCATAAATCTGCCGCTTACACTTCCGATGGGTTTATGCTTCCGTGTTGTTGGTTAGATAACTGGGCAGCGTATGACGACATAGTGCAACGTGGCTTACGAGATGACGTCTTAAAACTATCTAAAAATGATTCATTAGAGCAAATTTTCGGATCTGACCAGTGGGAGAACTTTTTTACTACGTTATTAACTGACCCTAATCATGCAACAGCTACATGTAAACGACAATGTGGCACAAAAGGGACGCAGTAATGGACCGAATCACTGACACGTATATACGAAATCAACGAAATTTTTTACCTAATTTGGATATTTCTCACAGGTGCATTTTAAGATGCCCACAATGTAACAGACAAGAGTTAGGAAGCCAGTCTCAAATCAAACGATCGTTTGACCTCGCTGAAATTGACTTTGTAAAAATTTTAGATTACTATGGCGGTGTCGCGTTCTGTGGACAAATTTCTGATCCGATATATCATCCTAATTTTCTATCCTTTTTAAAACTGTGCGACGAGCGTAACAAGAAATTGCGAATTTCGACTAATGGTACTGGTCGGAGCGTCGATTGGTGGAAAACGGCATTTAGCTACGGTAAAGGCAAAAATGCGTGGTTCTTTGGGGTTGATGGTATCGATAAGAAGAGTGAACTATACCGAATAGGGTCAGACTACGAAAATGTGTGGGAAATGATGAAGCTTGGAAAACAGTTAGAGCAATGTATTAACTGGCAATATATCATATTTAAATACAACGAGCATGAAGTAGATCAAGCAAAATGTATCGCGATGCAAGAGGGGTTTGGCCTGCTGTTGGTTAAATCGAATCGAGACTTTAATGCAAATAAATTAACTCTACGAAACAAAGTAGACTTTAACGCGATGCGACCATCAGACATTCACGTTTCTCCGAACATTTCAAATGAGAGTTGGAGCCACTTTACTACGGATATGCGGGATTGGTCAAAACACAAATCGCCTGCTAAAGTGACTCGTACTCGCATCAATACACTGCACGCTAAAGTGACCCGCCTCCACAAAGTGCCCGGCGCTGCAGCTCGTGTGAATATTTTTGCAACGGCGGTAAATATGCACGATCACAATACATATGATGGCATTCTGCATAGACAGGAGGAACGGTACTCGAGGAGAAAACACAATCTCGCTGATGGTGGACCCTTCGACTCGAGACCGAGTAGAGAATTTTTCCTAGCGCATTTTGTGCCGAATTATACATATAGTTGCAGTGTTGATAATAACGTGATTGCGTTTACATGTTCGAGTTTGGGGAAAAAATTCGTATCGGATATGTTAGATATTCATCTTCCGGTTGCCTCAGACTTTTTTTCATTTAAGCCTACGAATCTGTGGGATAGTTATTACACTGATAACTATTATTACATCGATCATCATCAATCTCATGCTGTATATGCGTTACTGAGTTCTGGGTATACCGACTCCGACGTGTTAGCGATTGACGGACAAGGGTGCACATTCAGCTGCATCTTCGTAGATGTTCACTTTAATATTGTAGATCTCTCTGATAAGTTAACTATCGGGAGCTTATGGAATATGCTATCCCAACATACAGGAATGGGGTATCTTGGCGCTGGTAAACTAATGGGATTAGCTGGCTATGGAAAATTCAACGAGAACTTTGGTGATATTATTAATCAGTATATAACGGATAAACGTGTGTCGGCAGAAAATTGGAACATCATCGACACAATACCTACGGAAGACGTAGCGTTTACATTGCAAAAAGTAACGACCAGTCTTGTAACTCACGTCGTCGGTTCACTAAAGACCTCGTCAAACCTTTGTATCAGCGGCGGAGTTGCGTATAACGGCTATCTAATTGAAGAATTTACTAAGATGTATGAAAATGTATTTGTACCACCTGCACCTGGCGACGAGGGGCAAGCGTTAGGCACATATATGCACGCCGACTATGTATTAAATGGTAATATACATATTCCCACAGTATATGCTGGGGAAGAACATGATATTGATACTGCTATATTTGAAGGGTTATCTTGGAAGGATAAGCAGTTTGACGAGATCGCGACCGAACTCGCACAGGCTATTGCTAATGGTAAAATAGTAGGGTGGTATCAAGGAAAGTCCGAGAGTGGTAATAGAGCACTCGGGAATCGTAGTATTCTTGCAGATCCGCGAAATCCTAACATCAAAGACATTATTAATTCGACTATTAAACTACGAGAAGATTTCCGACCGTTTGCTCCCAGCGTGTTGGAAGAGTATTATACTGAGTATTTTGACACAAATCAACCAAGTCCATACATGTCTCGTATTATGCCTGTGGTATCTGATAAAATTCCAGGTGTAACTCACGTAGACGGGACTGCGAGAATACAAACAGTGACTAAAGAATCTAATGAACGTTATCACAAGCTTATTAGTGAGTTTTATAAGATCACTGGAATTCCGATGTTACTGAACACGAGCTTCAACTGTCAGGAGCCAATTGTCGAAACTCCACAAGACGCGGTAACCACATTCAAAAAATGTGGATTGGATATTTTGGTTATTAATAATTATGTAATTGAAAAAGCAGCACCTGTAGCACCCACCGCACTGTAACTGTATACTGTAGTTAGATAATAACTACATTTATGGCACCAACAGTACAGTTCACAGAACAATTTCAACCAACGTTTTCTACCCAAAACCTCATCCCAATTTCAATTTTAACTGATTGTATTGGGATGTCCTACTCTCCAGGAATGCACGCATCAGGTGGACAATTACTTCTACTGTTTGCATTAGCAGCGCATCTCAATAGAAACACCCATCATAAACCTCAGCGAGTAATTGCCATAGGCAACCACGGTACTCTTTTTGCAAAAATCCTACTTAATATGTCTACAGACTACGTCGTTGACTCGATCGTCAAATCACTCGATGAGCAAGCTGCAGCTAATGAGTACGTCAATTCCCCAAATTTGTTCAAGTGTTATTTCTTCGGACCCTTGTTGGACAACAGTAACTTTGCGGTATTTGACAATTATGATATTGTTGTGTTTACTGATACGTACGAGATTGCTAATTTCCCAATGAATTACCTTCCAGATACTATTACAATTGTTGCTCCAGTTGAGCAATCGAAAGACGTTATTACTCCATTCGATGCATATGCTGTACTAGCAGACTTCATTGATACGAAGCAGATTAGCACATTGGTAACTGGCAGAGAAAAATTATTCACCATAAGCGGATTTAAAAAATGAAATCCAAACTTTTGGTAGTGAATTGCATCGCAGGTGCTGGGGTTGGTAAAACTACCGTCGCGTTATTACTTGCTGGGTTGCTAAAGCAAGCCGGCATCGATTGTGAGTACGTAGACGAGTGGCACAAAATGTCTGTATGGCTCAATCACGGAAACGTGTTAGAACATCCAGAAATCTTACTCGCCAATCAACATCAGAAGTTGTGGGCACTAGACGGTAAAGTACGAGTAGTTGTCAGCGACTGTCCGTTACTATTGTTCGCTCCGTATGCACGAGAATACATTCCTAACTATCCGTATGAGGAATTCGAAAAGCTTTCGTTAAGCCTATACAACAAATACAACAATTTCAACGTGTGGATCAATCGTAATTCAGATATTTTCAAGCAAGAGGGGAGAGTGCAGACTCTTGCTGAATCTATTGTGATGGACAATAAAATACGCACGTTCGTTGACCAACATGATACGATTCACACAGATGTTGATAACACATTCGATGATGTTGATACTTTAGCGGTATACATGCAGAACACTATTCTTCAAAAGGCACTATAACATGGCAACAGTAATCGCAATCAAGGTAACAAACGGTGAAGAGTGGATCGGTAAACACCAACCTTCGCTTCACGATGATGGCAAGATCACTCTACAGGATCCACGCCGACTAATGCTCACTCGCACTCAAAAAGGGGAGGGTTTGATGCTAGCTCCAATCTTCATGTCTGCTGTCGATCTACCGTCTGTCACAATTCCGGCTGCTCACATCGTCGCAGTTATCGAAGTTGATGCAGCGTTCGAAAAAGATTACTTGCAAGAAGTATCCGGTATTCAACTAGTCTAAATAGCAATCTTATATTTAAAAGGAACTACAAAAATGAGCAAATCAAATCCGGAACTAGGTAAACGAGTGCATGCGCACCTATTGGCACTTGGCATCGAAACCCCAATGGTTGAACAGACTCTTACCAAACAGGAGCAAATAGACAAAATTGCTGCATCTACCAAGATCATGTTAGAAGCACTCGGTCTCGATCTCACTGACGACAGTTTGATCGATACTCCTAGTCGAGTTGGTAAGATGTGGGTCAATGACTTTATGTGGGGACTCGATTATGACAACTTCCCGAAATGCACAACCGTCGAAAACAAGATGTCGGCACCTGACGAATTTGTTGCAGTTACTTGTTCCACCGTTTCGCAATGTGAACACCACTTGCTATCGATTATTCCAGCTGGCGGATTGAATAAGCCAGCAGTTGTCGTTGCGTATATTCCATGCGAACGTGTACTTGGTCTATCGAAAATCAGCCGCATTGTTGATTTCTTTGCAGCTCGTCCGCAAGTACAAGAACGTCTAACTCACCAAATCTTGGAAGCAATGAAGTTTATCACTGAATCGACTGACGTTGCAGTGTTCGCCTCGATGGCTCACTTGTGCATGTCTACTCGTGGTGCTAAAGACACTGCAGCTGATACGGTTACGTGCGCAATGAGCGGTAAGTTTGTCGACAATCCATACGTTCGCTCTGAATTCTTAGCAATCGCTCGCACTAAACTGCCAACGGCCTAATCTTTTGAGGCGTATCCGTGCTTACGCATAAATAGGTTGATGCACGGATACGTTATTATGACTGAAGATGATTATATCACGAAGTATGGACCTACAATAGGTCCAGCAAAGTATGCAAGTAAACAAGTGCAGCTGAAAAAACGAGAAGAAACGTACAAAACCCATCCATATCGAAGACTTACAAAAGAATGGTTTTTATGGCGGTACCCCGATGACGGACTCGAACGGTTTACAACTCACGTTAACAAATCGCTCCAAACGGAAGAAAATATGATCGCTCGATGGGGCGAAGAGCTTGGTAAGAAAAAATGGCAAGAAACGCTTGCTAAGAAAAACACCGTTGCAATAGTCAGAGAAAAACTGGGGGACGCTGCGGTTACTGATATCTACGCTCGTCAACAAAAAACCGTTGGGCAACAACATCCCGAACTTAAAAAAGCCATAAAACAAAAACGAGACGCTGGGTTAGAAAAATATCTTACAGAGCAAATCAGGGGTAAACCCAGACTGGACGTGTTCGTCACCAAATATGGTGAAATTGACGGAACACAACGATACCATGATGCGATGAAGAAGGCTTTCCATGGTCCAAATAGGATGTCAGCTCCTGCAAAGCGGATTTACGATGTTCTGTGCCAAGCACTGCCAACGGTTATCATGGAGCGACTATATTGCGATGTTCCGGGCAAACGAGAATTTTGGCTGAGTAAGTCGAATAAAATATATGGGTATGACTTTACTGATCGAGAGACCAAATCTATCTTAGAATACAATGGGAGTTTTTGGCATCCAGTAGAACCTGATAATTCGGTACATCCGGTTACTAAAAAAACGTTAACCGAGATGTACCACAATGACAGACATAAGATAGACCTGGCGAAAGAAAAGGGTTTTGTTGTTTTCGTGGTAACAGATGAAATGTCTCCTACGGAACGCTCCCAGGTGTTAGTGGAATTTTGTAATAGATTAACAAAAGGAAAGTAAAGATGACAGCAAATATAAGACCAGTGATTCAGAAAAAGTATGTGAGTACAAAAGAGTACAAGGATGCATTTCCGGTTGCATATCGTCAGTGGCGAGATGATGGGAAATGCTCTATCGTGCACGGCTATGCACTCACCATTAAATTTTGGTTCGAGACTGATGACCTCAATGTAAAAAATTGGGCAATGGATTTTGGTGGATTGCGTCCTCTAAAAGAGAAACTAGAAGAATGGTTCGACCATCGGCTTTTGGTTGCAATCGATGATCCCCATAAGGAGCTATTTGTTGCGATGCACAATGCGGGGATTGCAAAGATCACAGAAGTTGAAAAAACTGGATGTGAAGGATTGTCAGACTTTTTATACGAGTATGTAAACACAATTCTCCTACCGTCGTACGGCCAAGTTGAAGCGGATCGTCTGTGGTGTTGCCGCATCGAAGTCAGAGAGACCCAAAGTAATACCGCTAGTAGATATGGTCACCGTGAGTGGAATGAATTTAAGGATTAAAAATGGATATTAACGAACTTGCTGCAAAGCAGTATGATTGGGTAGAGCGAATGGGATGGCACAATAAGACTGTGCTCGAAGCTCTTGCGCTTATCGCCAGTGAAGTTGGTGAAGCAGTTAATGAATGCCGTGGTGAAGTTCCTACTCCGGAATTCGGTAGTGAACTCGTCGACATCATTCTTCGTGTTGTCGATTTAGCTCAATGGCAACAAATTGATCTAAATGACGAGATTGCAAAAAAGATGGCAATCAACGAAGCACGCGGTACTCGTGGCCGCCGAGTGTAATTAAAACAGATCGTTAACTCTTGAAGTTAACATTAGGGGTTAATCGAGAGGTTGACCCCTTTTTTCCCTTTTGTTAAAGTATAAATTATGAATAAACAATTTGCAATCGCATGGGACCTTGATGGTGTCCATGCTCAATTCGATGAAAGTGTGATGGAGCTGACTGGCGTAACTCCCAAAACGCTCGATGATGCTGGTATTTTGTGGAGCACTCTCGAAAAGTACCCATCATTTTTCTCTGATCTCAAACCATATCCTGAAATGGTCGAGCTGTTTCACGAGACAAAAGACAAAGTCGGGCACGTCCGTGTTATCACTGGTCGTCCTCGCAAGGAAAAGTTTCCAAACTCTGCTCAACACAAAATCGAGTGGGCTAAGAAACACCTTGACCCCAATCTTGACGTCGTAGTATGCTTGTCTCGTGATAAGCAAAAACACATCAGTAAAGAACATGAAAATGATATCCTTATTGATGATCGTATTGACAATATCAATCGTTGGGTGAAAGCGGGTGGCATTGGCATTCTGCATACTTCTCCAGCTACCACACGACAAACTCTTTTTAACCTTTTGGGCCTGTAACACAATGATTCCGCTGATTACCGAAGCATCTCCTGTCTCGATGAGCGCAGGGGTGAAGTCCTCACAATATACAATCGCATTGACTGGTAAGACCTTCGAAATTCTGTCGTCGATGTTGTATAAAGATCCTCACCTCGCTATTATTCGGGAATTGTCGTGCAATGCGTATGATAGCCACGTAGAAAACGGTTGTGTTGACAAAGCGTTCGATATCCATCTTCCGAATCAGTTAGAGCCACACTTCACGATCCGCGACTACGGTATCGGGATGTCTGCTGAGCAAATTGACAGCGTGTACACTAAGTTCTTTGAGAGTACTAAGACTAAATCTAATGATGTAGTCGGTGCCCTCGGTCTTGGTTCGAAGTCTCCGTTTTCGTACACTAGTAATTATACAATTACTAGTTGGCACGGTGGACTGAAGTTAGTATATTCTGCATTCAAAAGCGCCGACGGTATTCCGTCTATTGCACTACTGGATGTTAGCGACAGCATCGAACCGTCTGGCCTAGAAGTAACGTTTGCAGTCAAAGCTAGCGACTTTGAGAAGTTCACTTCTAAAGTTCAATCATACTTCACAACGTGGGGATCTGTTCCACCTTCAATTACAGGTGGTCTGTATGGTCATACGACATTGCGTCAGGTGGAACGAGATTTCGGTGGAACTGATTGGTTTGTTGCCACAGTAGCTGGTCCGCTATCGACTGCACTAGCAATTCAGGGTAACGTTCCGTATCCACTGCAACGCCATACAATTACCTCTTCAAACGCATTCCGTGACCGTTGCAAACTACAAACTGCACGCGACTTAGTGACGCGCCTGCTGGAACTCCCGATCATTATTACATTTCCGATCGGCTCGCTTGACTTTAGCGCATCTCGAGAAGAACTGCAGTACACGGAACAAACTGTCGCTGTGATCATCGATAAGCTGCTTAAAATTGGCGACAGTATCAAAGAACATATCCAAGCTCAGTTTGCTGCATTGCCTACACCGTGGGACGTTGTCAAATTTTGCAAAGCGTTGCGTAATGATCGCATGCGCTATATTGTACAGTTGGTTGACGCTGGTAAGTTGATCTGGAAAGGTCAGACCATTAGTACTACTCAACAAAGTGTTAGTGTTGATACTGCATTGGTTGCAGCCTCGCTAGCACTCCATAAGTTGCAAGTACAAACCAACAAACGGCGCAAGATGGAAGCGTATCCGCTGGTAATGACGACCTTGGTTGGTAGTGTTCCGGTTGACCGTGTACTGCCAGCAATGAGCTTCAGTCCTAAGAGTGATATCATTACGGTTGTAGTATTCGATGAGGTTAAGGGTTGCGCAGCAAAACTGAAACACCATTTTTTGGATAATGTAGCCAGTTCTTCATCTGGCGATATTATCTCAATTGGTGTCCCGCGTGGGGACAAGTTAACTGATATCCCAACATTCAAACAGGCAGTTACAGTGCTTCTTGAAGCGTTTCGCATTCCTGGTAGCTATGTTAAGGTGGTGTTTACATCCGATTTGGCAACCCCTCCAGCAAAAGGTCGTAGAGTATCGCAAGCTAGCAAGCCTGATGATACGTTCAAGGTATTCGCACCCTGCCTCCGTGCCGGTAATTGTCCGACGAAATATTCACAGAATAGCTGGGATGTGGTGGATGAAGCTACACTAGACTTGCATATCGCGAGTGGAAAGTACGCTCACATCGTGTTCGTGCCGCAACTTCGAGGCATTCCTCAATATATCAACACTAACTCAACGGGAGACGTCATTTATAGTGAACTTGCTGAAGACTTTTCTGATCTGTGGAACAACGTAGCAAAAGCGTTTCTACCAGCCTGTATACTGTTGGTCGGCATCAAGGTGTCAGCAATTGGAAGTAAAAAGGCGAAAGCGTTTCTACCGCGTGCACAAGCGTTCGATATATTCTTGCGAATGTGGTTCCATAATAATGCTAAAACGGTGTCCCAGACGGATGCTTATCACATCACTTGGGTGAACAATTCCGGTAAACAAAACATCGTGCTACGAGCTGTTGCTACCATTCCGACTCCCACCAATGCTACTGTGGCTGCAACCTCTGTATTAGTAAACAAGTTCATCTGTGATACCACTGCTCAACTTCGAGCTACAGCTAATAAAGCTGCTATCAGTACTGTACTGCAACTGATGCACCGTATTGATCGATTGCATGCTCGTTCTACTGATTCTGCACTTGCAGATATTGCAACTGTGGTTGCCAATTCTGGTACGTTGGCCCAACTTGAGTACGGCAATTTGATGAAGTTGAGCAAACAGTTGGAAGTTGAATTTCCAATGCTCAGCTACGTCAACACTCACTATCGGTATTCGGGTAACGATCGGGAAATAAAAAATACTTGTGACCAAGTTCACAAATACCTTAAACTAGCATCTGCTTAACACTTAACTTAAAAGGACCTTCATGTCGATTCCATACATCATTAAACCTGACTCTGCAACTCTGTTCGTCAAAGGTCGCGGCCATACTGTGGCAAGCGACCACGTTAATTTCAAGGAAATTGTTTCCAAGTTGGAAAGTGGCACCGATGACGCTGGAGCCTTGATGCAACTGATTGATATCGTTAAGAGCTTGGGTGCTCAACGTGTCGAACCTAATGCTGTATCACGCGGTAATCAAGATGTCACCTTCGATATTGCAAGTGGTACACTCAAGTACCGTGGCTTCCCATTGAGTGGATATATCGCTACCAAAGCTGGGGAACTGCATCGTGCTGGCAAGCAAAAACCTCTACAGATGTTCCTAGCATTCTTGGAAAATCTGTATCAAAATCCTCGCAACACGATCGCAGAGCGCTTGTACAAGTTTTTGGAAGTCGGTAACATGCCACTGACTGAAGATGGGTACTTTCTAGCTTACAAAAAGATTCGCGCCGACTGGAAGGACATCCACTCTGGTACAATGGAAAACAAGGTCGGTATGACTGTTGAAATGCCTCGTGTGCTAGTTAACGACAAGGACAGTGAAACCTGTTCCACTGGTCTGCACTTCTGTTCGTACTCGTACCTCGGTCAATTCGGCTCCGCTGGTGCTGGTAACCGCGTAGTTGTGTTAAAAATCAATCCAGCTGACGTAGTATCAATTCCTGCTAACTACAATGATACTAAAGGTCGCTGCTGCAAGTATGAGGTACTGAGCGAAATTACTGAAGAAGTCACTAAGGGTCCTGTGTTATCCCAAGGTCCTGCAGTCGTATCGTCCACTGCGTATCGCACCACTCTGACTACCTCTGTTGTGGCCCCCTCTATGCACACACCAGCGTATACTGCTGCTGACGTGTCTGCTGCTCGTGCATCTATTGCAACTGGCACTCCAGCAGCACCTGTGCCGAGTACGTGGCCAAATCCTGTGGCAGCTGGAGGCAACGCAACGTTTGCTCATGCAGTCCAAAGTAGCTTTGCTGGCAAAATGACTGATGCTAATCTAGCTCTCACTTTGCAAAAGTTTACAAATACGCAATTAGTTGCGATGTGGAACCAAATGGCGATTAACCAACTCGACCACTTCCGGGATAAGGCAACTGGTATTAAGCGATTGATGTCGCTTACGGATCGTGCAACCTTAGAAAAGCTCGCATCTGTATAACAGAATGAAAAACCCGGCCTGGCCGGGTTTTTCATTGTCCGTTGACCTTTTGTTCAAACTGAGGGATAATTACCCTATCGTTAAACAGCACAGACAGGAAGCAAAATGCAGTTCGTTAAAACAGATGGTGGAATGCGTAGTTCTGGTTTTGCCGAAAGCAACGACTGTGCAGTTCGTGCCTATGCGCTGTTCAAAGACATTCCGTACGACGAAGCCCACCGTATATTCAAACAACGTGGTCGCCGCGACGGACACGCCACGAAAAACCACATTATCTATGACTTGCTCGATCGCGCAACTCGCAAAGATGGTGAGAAGATCACTCTGAATCAACTGATCACAAAGTTTCCGAAAGGTCGTGTGTATGGTCTCAAGCGCGGTCACGCATTTGCGATCATCGACGGTGTTCTGCATGATTCCTGGAAGGTTGGTGGTAAGTCTCGAACCAACTTCTACTGGACTGATGACGCTGCTGTCGTGCCTGCTCCTACAGTTGTTGCTGCTAAGCACTACTCAGTGGAATCCCCTGCAGACAAACAAGCTGGTGCTCGTTTGACATTTGATCGCCTGTTTGCATACGGAACACTGAGTAATTACGCAATTGCTAAGCGTATTGCGACAGAACTCAACATCAGTGTTGCAAACGCTTCGTACTACATTGCAAAGTTCACTGGTAAGCGTTAAATCGTTGACTTTAACTGAATTAGGGTAGATAATCGACTCAACAAACAAAGGACCTGAAATGAAGATCACTACAGCAAGCCATCACATTAGTGAAGCTATCAACGTGGGAGACTACCGTACTGCTGAACGCCTGCTGAAAAAGTACCAACGCAAGTTTGGTAATAGAAAGTTCACGTACTGGACTCGTCTGACCATCAAGAATGGACTGTGGGAAATTGGTGCAACAACTTGTGGGTAACCTGTTGACCTTAACTGAATTAGGGTAGATAATTGACTCAACAAACAAAGGAACACGAAATGACAACATCTACCCACCCTTTTGAAAAAGCCGGTCTCGGTCGCGCTCCTTTCCGTTGTGTTGGTTGCCGTGAAAACTGGTTTGTAATGCCTGGGTTCGGTCGTAAGCCCGGTGGTACTTGTGACTACTGTGGTACCGGTATCCTGTACGAGTTTGTGATCAAGAGTGCGGATGGTAAGAACTTTGTCGTCGGTTGCGACTGTGTTGCAAAGACCGGTGGTGAAGTTGAGAATTTCAAAGCTGTTCGCCTGCAAAATGCTCGGGAACGTCGTGCTGTGAAAGCCACTGAACGTCGTGCAGTGCGCCAAGCTCGTTGGGAAGCTGAGCGCCAAGCTCGCCAAGCCGAGCGTCAAGAGTCCACATCTGCCTGGAGGAATGAACATCTTGCCCTGGTGAATGCATTGACAGACTATGTCGGTACAAACGGATTCCTGCTGTCTATGCAGCAACAGCTGAAGGAATGGGGTTCGCTCACCGTCCGTCAGTTGGAATCTACTGAGAGTGTGTTCGCTGTGCAACGACGCCAAGCTGAAGCTGCTGTCAACAGCCGCCACATCGGTGTAGTTGGGGAACGGGTGAAAAATGCCAAGATTCGGGTGGTTCGTAGTCTTCAAATTGGTTGGAGCTCGTTTGGTTACACTGAAACTCCTCGTATCCTGGTTACCCTGGAAGATAATGCCGGTAACCAGCTGACGTGGTGGACGAGCCATCACATGGATGTCTCTACTGAGTTTGCTACTGCTGCTTTCACAGTGAAAGATCATACGGTGTACAACGGTATGCAACAAACTGTTGTTCAGCGAGTTTCTTTCAAATAAATTTACAAACCCCGTTGCCTTTTGGCAAAAAACGGGGATAATAGACCCTATCAACTACTAAAGGATTCTAAATGACAGCATCGATCACACGCACAGACGCTAACTTGTTTAATGTCATCACAAAACTTCGCGACAAGGGTATCGATGTCAATAATGTTACACGTGCTGTGACTGCTGCTGAAGATTTCGAAAGTGATCAAGCTGGTTACGAACGTGCTATGTTCGAAATCACCGGTGACTTGACTCACACTCAGTTTGAACTCCAAGCTAAGATGTACTTCATCAACTTCGTACGTGATGCTGTCACTCAATACGCTAAGACTGAAGACATTGCTCTACAGCAAGCTATTCGCACTGCACAAGCTGGTACCGAAAAGTACTTTGATGTGTTCTCATCACGCATTCCGGTTGGTAAACGCGTCGGTTGGAAAATGGGTTGCCGTGACGAAGTGAAAGCGCTGACTGCTAAGCACAAAGAAGACTATGTTCGCCCAGTGTCGAAGCAAGCTCGTGCTATCGACATCGTGAAAGCCAACCCGACAGCCACGTCGCGTGAACTGCAAAATATGTTCATCGAACAGCTGAAGCTCACTCCAAACGGTGCTGCGACGTACCACTACAACGTGAAAAAACTTTTAAAATCGCAGACTGCTTAATTTTCTACTACAGTATTATCGTACTGCCACTCTGGGTAATTGTCGCTGCTAATCTTGTAACGTATAGTCCCAGTTTGCAATCCGGTCGCTACTGATGCAGCTTCTAATCCAAAAAATGTACCAATCGGGGTTTGTACGGACTCGGTCCGTACAGTAAGCCGTTTTGGGTTGGAAGTTGTTAGTTTGTGTGTAGCTGGTTCGCTATAATACCAATCTGGATAATTCACACTATGTATTCGCCATCGAATTGTTTGCATTGACGTACCTGTTGTTACTTCTGCTGCTTTGACACTCTCAAAGCTACCTTCTGGTGTAGTTACAGCCCGTTGTTGTCTCGGCAACGGTTTGGTGCGTTGTCTTCGTTGTTTCGCAACAGGAGTATGTTTCGGCGTATCTACGAAACTCCACTCCGGAAACTATGAACTACGTAGTCGTACGTACATCATTCCTTTTGATATTCCGTGCTGTGTAGTAACCATCGTCGCTGCAGCCAAGCTATCAAATGTTCCGTACGGTGTGGTAACTGGTCTTGACCGGGCTGTTAGTTTCCCAGTCTTACTCTGGCTCACCTTGGCTACTGCTTCTGCTGAATGTCTTCGACCCAAGTTCCCATCCCCACCAAGTGATAGGTTGTATCCATTGCAGTCTTCGAACCCACGAAACGTGCGATATTCTGCAATGAAGTGGTTCTCCATAACATTCTTCGTATGTTCCCCATCGAGGTTTTGGTATAACACAGTCCATTCGAAGTTATCTCTACCGTGTTTTTGAATAGCTCTGTGAAAGTAATACTTATTTTGTTGGTTATACTTACCGAACGCTTTTTTAAGGTGGTCTTTTTGTCGATTGGGCCAAGCGGAATCGAATCCAATATACCTTTTGTTGTTGACCATATTGGTGGCCATATAAATCGTGTAAATACGCATTGCTGATTAGTCCTTTCTCGACTGTTAGAGTGAGCAGATGGTGGTACATCGTGGCTCACACCTCTATTTATGCGAACTTACCTGCAGGGTGGCTCAACAAAAAGGGCCCTGTGAGGCCCTTTTCTTTATACGTATCGTTCGACGATTCGCTGCCAATTCGGCACCCCGGATGCGCACATATTCAACCCTCTAACTAGCTTACGAATGTTGGCAGTGCCTGGTTGTTTCTCAATCATGTCAACGACTTCGTTGCGCTCTGCATCGGTCAATTGGCGCCCTTCGACTGGAATCTTTGGTGCAATCTTGCGCATGAACGCAAACACCTCATCCTTGGTTGGATCCAGGGTAAGAATAAACCCACGTGTAGCAAGGGCTCCGTCTGGATCTAGCGTGTCTGCTGATAGATTACTAATCATAATGACACGACCTTCGAAGTCGTAATACTTCGGAAACATCTCTGGCTCTTCGCCAACTGCAATCGAATCTTCTGTCTTGGCCATCTCTTCTTGATTTGCTGGGTCAAATAACCACGATGCGTGCTTGGACCAAGTTAATTTACGCTTCTTCTTGGTATCGAGCGCAGCTTTCATCAAGTTGCGGCCTTCTTGTGTGGCAACAATCGTGTCGCAGTCGTCTAGCACCACGATGCCCTTGCGGTTCATAAACAATGTTTTATATAAACCTGCTGCAGAACCGCTGGATGTGTTCTTGAAGTATCCGTTGCCGTCTTCTAATCCCAGATCCCCTAATGTTTCTTCAACGGTGTGAGTCTTACCCAGTCCACCAGCTCCCAAGATAACAGCAAAATTTGATGCACCTTTGACAACAGCATTGATAATCGTCTTCATATCGTCTAACTGTTCTTCGTACGGTACACGCGCTGGTGCAGCCGGATACTGCTTTTGTGCTGCGAGCTCACCATCAGTAGTAATCGTTTCTTCGCCACCAGCAGTTACATTCAACCCAAGACGAGCACTACGTGCTTGGCCACTCATCACAGCTCCGACGATAGTTTCTCTGTCAATCTCGTTAGCATCATCTTTAAATGTGTACTTTGCCCGTCCAGCACCATCAGTCTTAACATCAAATGAATTTTTGTAGGTTGACAAAATCTTCTGGAAAATACGGTCTTGGTTGCGTCCCATCTTGGAGAATGTGTAACCGGATACTGGGCCGGCATCTAATGCATCGATCACGTCCTCGTACGCATCTTCCTTCAGTACACCCTCTAGTAGTGCTTTATCGAGATCATCGAGTACGTCAGCGCTTTCTTGTGTCGACAGTTCAACTTCACCTACTTTTGGATTTTTCAACGTCTGGATTAGCGTTGGTAAGATTTTTGCAAGCGATAGTTGACCGAGCGGCACGTCGTCGATGCCACGGATTTGGAAATTAGGATACTTAGTTGATCCGTTCCAAAGCGAAATTGAATCAAGCTTCGAAGAAGCTGCTGTTGACGTCCAGTTGAACCGAATGCTACTACCGTCCTGAGTAAAATACCGTAGACCGATGCCGCTACCTTGTGAGCCTTTGTAGTGCTCGATCTCTGGATAGCGGTACAGTGTACCAATTTGTTTTTCGATGTACTGAACAATTGAGCCAACAGCTTTTGCAAAATCCGCAGTTCGTATGCCTTCGTACAAGTATTGTGAGAACTTCATATGGGTAAGTAAAGTATGTGTGCACTATTTATGCTGCAAGTGATCCACCCGTACATCCGGTTAACACTAGTTGCATACATAATAAGACGATGCCGACGGAAACTTAGAGGCGTTCGATCGGTCTGAAACTGAATGTACAAAGTACTGAAACCATCTGTGTCGAGTTCGGGATACTGACTGATACGTCTATCCGACGACAGTATTTAGTATACACGTTCGTCAGCGCTAAATAAGTCACATCATTCATTTACGCTGTGTACTTAACGCAACCTCAACGAAACTTTATTAAAGAACACTGCAGCAAGGTACTCCGTGAAGAACTGTGTTTAATAAAGAGCCGCCCACCTAACGCAAAAGTAATGTCGATCGTCAAAGTGCGGCACCGTGACTATACATATTCTCCTACGGAAACTATAATCGAGAAGTTAGTCGGAATAAAGGGAGTATTATGCAGATCAATCGAGATTGATTGGCAATCGTCACAATCTAGTGTGTATGTGTTACCTTTCAATGGGTACGACTGGCGCCCAACTGTATTCGAACGTACTGACCCTGTAGCAAACGCCCTCGATGCTCATCTACTCGAGCAAGTTATCACTGATCGATTTAGTCAAGTGGTTGATATTCGCCAAGCTACTGACAAAAAGATTCCGATTCATGTGTTTGGGGTCAATAAATACGTAGCTATACGAACAGCGGCTTATCCCAAGTTCTGTCAACTATTAGATGAATTAACATGAGCAACAAACGTACAAATATCAATAAAATCTTCAAATGTAGTATTTGTGCAAAAGCTGATCATAAAGCAGTAGTACCAGGAGCAGTTACGTTTTTTAATCGATGTACCTTTACTCCCAACTGTGCTGGAATACTAACGATTGACCAAAATGCCGAAGTATCGACCCGCAGTGCCCTTACTTGGCGCCAGACACCGGTTGTGTTCAAAACTTCATTTTCAAAACTTCGCAACCTTACTGCGATCCACAACTTTGGTCACGTTGGTGCCCTTGTTGTTGAGATATTTGTGGAAGTTGTTACCGCTACCAGCATTGCGCATGTAAAAACTACCAACTTCGTTATCGTTTCTCAAACTAATGATACTGTTGTGATTGATTTGCTAACTCCCCAAACTGGCGTAGCTGTTATAACCGATAATCAATTTAACCCACCTGTGTTATATGCTAATACAGCCGCCTGGTCAGCACCAAATCTGTTAACGTCTAACATCATGACAATTGCAGCAGATATCAACGCCCCAACGTTTGTTGCTACACTACTATATAAAACACTCCACTCGAAAGATATGAGTACAGAGACTCTTACCTTTGTTAATCATTACCAACCTATGTCTGCAGCTACTCCTGTTGGTGGCACACTATGGGCTCGGTATAAAGTACTCGCTATCGAAAAGCCGTACTTTCTGTACTCTGTTACTCTCCCGTCGTATACTCTACAAAAGGGAAATGCCCTTCAATTGTCTGGTGCTAATTTACCGACTATCGTGCTCCCATTGGCAGTATCTCAAAAACTAGCTGCAATTGATATTGTCGCTGATAAAATCATCCGCAATTCCACTGTGCGTTTGGGGGACATCGTCGTTGACAACACGCAGCTTATTATTGCAAACTCGTCTATCATTGAACAACTACGTAAACCGTACACAATCTACTAAATGCTTGACACCAAACAACAAGAAATGCTCCTATCTTTGTGGGTAGCAGATGCTAAGCTATTCACAAAAACTCTTCCAATCATTCAACCAGAGTACTTCGATCCTCAATTTCGTAAAGCAATTACATTTGTTAAAGTGTATCACAGCAAGTATAATGGAATCCCATCTGGTGACATCATCGAGTCAGAGACTAAGACGAAGCTCAAAAAAGTTAAAGCATTGCTAGGGGACGAGGTCAAATACACCCAAGACCAAATCGAAACATTTTGTAGACAAAGCGCTCTCCGTAATATCATTCTGGAGCAGTCTGCGTCGTTGATTATGGAGGAGCAGTACGATCAACTAGAGCATTTGGTGCGTGCAGCAATTTCAATCAAGGTTGATAGTAATATTGGCATATCATTCTTCGAAAATCCTGAAGCTCGGCAAGGAGCTACAGAGAATTCAGTTCGGTATTCAACTGGTTATCCTGAGCTCGATAAACGAATGGATGGCGGTCCAGCTCGTGGCGAAATGATGCTAGTGCTTGCTATTTCAGGTGGTGGGAAGAGCGTATCTATTTTAAACTTCGGTTTAAATATGCTCAAGGAGCGCGGGCTTGATGGGAGCTTCCTAAATGCGCTATACGTTTCGCTCGAATTGAGTGAAGAGATGATAGATAAACGCGCGCAGATGGTAGTATCGGGTAAGAGCTCGCTAGAACTCGCCCGTCATCCAGAGCTGGCCGCTGCTGCTCTTAATGGAATTTCGGACCAGTGTGGTGAGATGGTGATCAAGAAAGTTCGACTTGGGTCTACAGCCAATGACCTACGTGCCTTAATTAAAGAGGTTGAAATCCAAAAGGGTTGGATTCCTGATATCATTGTACTCGACTACCTTGACAAGATGTATCCGATCCAAAAAGTGTCTACTGAGAACATCGGAACACGTGATAAGTTTATCACGGAAGAGTTCTACGACTTGCTTGGTGAATACAATATGATCGGACTCACTGCTAGTCAGTTGACAAAAGGCGCCGCAGAAGTCGAAGTCTACAATCAGAGTCACCAAGCTGGCGGAGCTGAAAAGATTCGTAGCAGTGACTGGACTCTAGCTATTCACCTAACTGATGCGATGCGAGCTGCAGGACAAATCGGATTCCAGTTTCTAAAAACTCGCAGTTCGGGTGGGGTAGGCAGTATTGTTAACATTGGTTGGGATGCGAAATCGCTGCGTATTACAAATATGGCTCAAAAGGGTGGATTCGACCGCCCTCAACGCGAAGTCGCATCGAGTAAGGTATCGTTGGACGACTTGTTGGGATTGACCTAAATACGCTTTTAAAATAAGTGTATATGCGATTTAGTCAATTTTTGCGAGAAGGTATAGAGCACATCGAAGATTTGTCGATTGATGAATTCGTTGATACTATTACTAATCTAACCCGGTACGCTGTTACAGAAAAGCTGGACGGATCGGCGCTCACGTTTGGCATTGACGAACATGGTAAATTGTTTACCAATCGTCAACAAAAAGGCAATGACACTCCAGTGTACGATGCACAACAATGGGGCGACTCTCCTGCGTATGTTGGATTCAAATCTGCTCACCAAGCGTTACAACAGGTTGAAGATCAATTAGCAACTGCAGTCCCAGTAAATGTTATGGTCGAGTGCGAGGTGTTATATGGCCGCCAACCAAATGCGATCATTTACGGTACCTCTAGTATTGCGTTCTTGCGAGCGATTAGCGAGGACTCCCCAGCTATTATCAAAAAACTAATCGCATTGCAGCTTGCTCCTGTCAAAGTTGAAACTGTTGAAGTCACAACCGAAGACGGTGTGTCGTTAGTTAGGAAGCCAACTCTGATCACATGGCGATTTGTCACTCCGCAGCAAATTGATGCTCAAAAGCTAAAGCAAATCGACTTTGCAGCAGAGTTGGATCAACTAAAAACGTACGTAGCGCAACAGATCGAAACCTCGCAAGGCCCAATGTCAATTGCAGCTATCGCCAAATCCACCTCAAAAACTCGCGAAATGGTCGCACTCCGTAAGCAAGTTGCTGAAAAATTATTAACTGATTTCAAACTCCCTATCAAAGAAAAACTGCTTAAGCAGTTTGTGCGCACGTTGGTACCAAGTCTCCGAGACGTCCAAGATGTTGAAGCGGAGCACGACCCAGGGGTAGAGGGCGTTGTAATGTTCGATCCAAAGACAAATCGCCAAGTCAAGATCGTTGATAAAGACGTGTTCTCTGCATTCAATCAGTTCAATTTCGCCATTCGCAATCAAATTAAAGCATCTGTGCCTCGGCCAGTTCAAGGCATTTTGAAAGTTGCGGAAACTCGCAGTGGCTCGATCTACGGCGACTTGTTGGAAGATTTATCAATTATCTTGCAAGAGCCTAAGTTGAAGACTCCACGTACTATCCGTGCATTACTCGCTTCTCACGACGGTAATTGGGCAGTCGACATTAAGCAGGCTCGCCCACTATTGATTCGTGCACTAAAAACTGCAGAAACTTCACTTATCCAAGCAAAAGATACATTCGTGGAGCGCGCCGACAAGTTGGAACTCGCTACCGAAGCTGGTCGGAATTTCAAGTACTCTCCTGAAATTATTCGGCGCACACTTTCCCAGTTTGCTGACGTTATTACTGACGTTCGTACAAGCGAGCAAGCTCTCCAATCCGCTAAGACTACACAACAAGCTGTCGAAATACTATATAAGAGCTACCTCGGCGATAAATAATCGATACTGCCCCTAAACCACTATGAAACTATCCACCATACTTGAAGATGCAGCAGCCGGCGCCGTAAGTGCACAGGCTATCGCTACCAACCCATTTACCCACCCATCGAAACCTGTTAAACGCCGTAAATTTTCTGGTAGCGCCAAGATCGAAAAGATTAAATTCAACGAGAGTAGTATTGCGACATTCGATGTCGGTACTGCGATTTTGTTTGAATTCGACGATGGACAAACTGCTCCGGTAATGACCGATAAAAACAAGAAAATTGTCGCCGACATCAATGACAAAGTTAGCAATGCTACCAAACGTGCGGATGTTGATGACAAAACGCAAACTTCTACATTCGGTTTGCAGGATGGTGATGGTAAGATCGTTAAAGTAACCGTCAAGCGTGAACAAGCTGAAGATTTTGAATCCCGTCTAAACTCCATTCTGTCGGACACGGAGCAGAAAAAAGAAATCGCTGAAGTGTTGTATATGCTAAAGCAGGACTACGATATCGTTGACGTAGAGTGGGATGAACCAATCACTGAAGACGAAGAAGAGCCAGGCGCCGAAGGTGAAGATGGTGGTGAAGAAGATTTAGCACTTGATGGCGAAGAAGGTGGCGAAGGTGAACTGGACCTAGACACAGAAGGTGGCGAAGGTGACCTCGGTGGCGAAGACGAATCATCTCCAGATATGCAACAAAGCACTGTTCAACTATTACAACAGGTTATTGACCTACTAAAATCTGAAACAGGTGTCCGTACCGCCAACGCAGATGTCGCAAAAGCAAAAGCAGAGACTGAATTGCAAGGGGTTGAGCAACAGAAGCAAGACAACGAGATTGCTGGCCAGCAGGAGATTGCTGATATGGAAGAATTCGAGGATGAAGAAAAAGAACGCAAGAAAAATGAACGATTAGTTCAGCGGTTAGCAAAATTCCGTTCGCAAAAATCTGGTGGAGCATCACGAGCATGAAACTCTCAACTGTCCTAACGCTGAATGAAGGTACTTACCCATCGCTTACTGCGTGGGAAGAAGCTGCTAAAAAAGCTGGCTACAAAGTAACAAAAGACAACAAGTCTGGTACGTACCACGCTTGGGATGGTACCACAAATAAAGGCTCATTTAAAGCTGGTTCCGGTAAAGGTAGTCTAACTGAAGGTTTATTTGACCGTTTTAAAAAGAAAGCTGCTCCAGTTCCAAAAAGAATGCCGATTGATGCAGAGCAGCGTGCATTTATCATAAAATATTTTCCAGACCAACACAATGCTGATGTCGAATATTCGCCAGGAAAGTATGTATTACCAGATAGTGTTAGAGCTGTAAGTGGTAAAGGCATTGTGAATTTTACAAACTACGATGGTAACCTCACGGCACATGTAGCGTATCACAAGTCGGTCGACGATGCTAACAATCGAAGAGCCACCCCACTGATGCACTTTGATGAACCGATTGCAGGCCCTGCGGATATGGAAAAGTTGGTAAAGATGTTGAATGAAGGATTGGCTGAAGCCGACAAGCATTCATTCATTGGTAAAATTCAACGAGGCAGTGAACTAAAGAAAAAAGTAGATTCAACCTGGGGAGATGCAGGGGCTGCACAGAAGAAAGGTGATCATCCAGGTGCTGCAAAAGCGTTTAGAAAGCACGAACGTTACGCAAATCTCGAACATCCGGGCACTTGGACGAAGGTCAAAGAAGCAGCTGGCGAAGACATGACTGGTTGCAAGTGCACTAAATGCGGCAAAGGTACGTATCAAGAAACATCACAACTGGATGATACGGATGGGGTATTGCACTGCACGAACTGTGGCATGAAGGTCGATCGTTATAAAACAGTTAATGAACACATCATCAAGCACGGTGCTGGATACCGTCTCGTCAGCAAAAAGACTGGTAAAAATCTTGGCGACTTCCCAACCAAAGCTGCAGCTGAAAAGCACGAACGTGAAGTCGAATACTTCAAACACAAGAATGAAAGCGTCGAAGAAGGAGCTAACCACGATGCGTGGGAAGATGACTATACCGATTACAGTATGCGCCAGGGCGAACGAGGCAATCCAGATCGTATGAGAGAACGTATGGACAATTCAGGTATTCAAGATGCTATTCTCAACACCGTCGAGAGATTATTTCGTAAGCATAATATAAATGATAGCGGTGCGTTGGACGCAATTCGCCAAGGTGTAAAACATTATTTCTCCAAATCGGGCGCGACTGCTGAATCTGCTATTGAAGGTATATTAAATATATTAGATAAGCGTATGCGTAAAAATGGAAACTTTATGGAGTTGGGTAAATTTAAGGAAGCGCTGCGACAAGGAGTTTCTCATCAACTTAACAATCAAGACGTGGCAGAAGGCAAAGATCCAACTATCGATTCCTCACAAGAAGCACGTGGATTTATTCGTGGTGATGTAAAGAAATTAAAAGATGGGTCTTTCTGTACAACTAATCTAGCTGGTTCGCGTAAAATCTTTAAAAACGAACAAGCTGCTAAAGCGCACGCTAATTCAGATAACGAAAGTGTTGAAGAAAGCGCAGACCCACAAGATGCTAAATCGAAATGGACTGTGACGTACGACACATACGGTTCTAACAAGGACGTCCCGCTTAAAAAAGGCGCCACGAAGACTGTTTATGTGGACACAGCGGATGCTGCCTGTGCAGAAGTTAAAAAGCTAGTCGGTGGTCGTAACCACAAAGCTGAATGCATTCGTAAGCCAGTGTAATGGGCAAGTTCATAGCTTTCCTAACTGAAAAAGCGGAAGAGGAGCTTAATGTTCCTCCTATCGCCGTTGGTGATGAAATCAGAGTTGGGAAGTTTAAGAACCGTAAAGCGACGGTGACAGGATTCGGCACCGATAAGCATGGCCAGCCGATTCTCCATACTACAAAAGGGGATCAGTTGCTATTCAAACCTCGTCTTGTTAAACTAATGAAAGACGAAGTGGAAGAAGATGCAATGCCAAGGGTAATCATCGACAAAGGGTGGTAGGTTGCCCCCTTTTTTGCAACCATAGATAATTGTGCATTAGTACTACCTTATCTATTTTGATTCCTCGTCAACCACCTCAAGCCTGGGCTGTAGAGCTCGAAGCAAAAACTAATGTGTATGGCAAGCGAATGTATAAAGTCGCTGATGATTTGTGGTATCCAAGCGTTACGACAGTAATTGGCCAAGCGGATCCTGAAAAACAGGAATCTCTAAACGTGTGGCGCAAAAGGGTTGGCTTCGAACAAGCAAAGCAAACTACCAAAGCTGCAACTGACCGTGGTACTGGAGTACACAATCCACTCGACGAATGGCTCAATGACCAGTCTAAAGTGTTGCAAGAAGATGCACCACGTGAAGTCGCTATTCCATACAGACAAATCAAAAAAGAACTGACAACCAATCTGTCGGAGATTTGGATGAACGAGCAGTGCCTCGTCTCACATGAGTTGAAAACTGCTGGTCGAGTAGACTTGATTGGTGTATGGAAGGGCAAGCCTTGTATCATTGACTTCAAGACTGCAAGTAAAAAGAAACAGGAAGATTGGATTAAAGACTACTTCCTACAAGAGACGACATATGCACTGATGTTCTATGAAATGTCTGGCATTCTCATTGAGAACATTGTTACCATTATTGGGAACGAAACGCTATTCAAAGCTCAAGTGTTCGAAAAGTCAATTTACCCATACGTGAAACAAGTAAATAAAGTCTTCACTGACTACCACACATCGAAGTTGAAAAAATGATCCCCACCTCACGCTCTCCATTTTTCATTATCGACGAAGCCGTATCTCCGATGCAGTGTGAACAAATTGCTGATAGCGCGGAATTTATCCAGACTGATGTAGATAGGTCCAATCGTCCAATAATGACGATCAAGCATACTGAGCTAGCACACACGTACGTAGCACAAGCTCTTGCTGTTCATCGAGAAGCGATTGAGCATCATTACCAAGCGGTTGTCACTGATTTGGAACCTACTCGAGTGCAGTGGGCAAATGAGTGGGTTGCGCCAGTAGCAGTGTGTGATAATTCTACTCGCATTAAAGACAAGTGGCTGCGGGTACACAACCGAGACTTGACGGCACTTCTGTTTCTGTGTGATTATAACGATAAGCCGCCGTTTGATGGCGAGTTTGAGGTGTACGGTGGGAAGCTGGAATTTCCATCTCATGGATTCGGATTTAATCCAGTGCGTGGTACTATGATCATTTATCCAAGTGATCCGCATTTCACGCACGTATTTTCGAAGGTCGGAATGGGAGAACTATTTGTATCAAAGACATTTATTCAGTTAAATCCACCACTACTGTACTCGCCGAAGAACTTTCCCGGCACGTGGCGTCAGTGGTTAGAACAATCAATTTAAAGGATATATTATGGCAATCGAAGGTTTTGAATTTGTAATTCCGAGTGCAGAAGCTGAACGTAAGCAACTCAAGGTGATGATTGAAGAAGCGTGCGGTTGCTTAATTAGAGCAGATGGGGAGCGTGACCACAAGAAAGAAATAATTAGTGCTATTCGCGAGCAGTTTAAGATTGACGCCTCAATTCTCAACAAGGTGATTGCAATGCGTCACAAACAAACGTTCACAACAGTCGCAGCGAAACAAGAAGCAACGAGCGAACTATACACTGTGTTGTTTGGTGACATCGAGAAACTAGAGGATCAGCCGTGAACGTATTTTACTTGACAGGTGGCGCACTAACTACTGTGAGCGCCCAGCTCTCGCGTCTTGCACCAACTGGTAGCAAAGTGTGTGTTGTTGAAGCAGCCGGTAATCCAGCTGATGAAGCGCTCGCAAAGCAAGTTGCAGATCTGCTTTCACAAACTCGCAGTTCCCAACTTGTCGAAAAGAAGGTACAAGGGTATCAGATCGGCTCTCTTCCGGAATTTCGGAACAGGTCGTATAAACTTTATTTTATGGGGTAATAAAAATGGAACTAGAACTACGTCAACAATACAACGCGATGATCAACCACGTCGTAAATGATAGTAAAGAGCAAGCCCAAGCAGTGCTTTCGAACATTCTCGCATCGAAGCTTGCGGCAAAATTGAGTGCTCACAATGATCAAATTATGACACTCAATCGTACCTCAGTTGCAACGGCAACTAAGATCGCCACGCCAGCAGTTTAAAAGGTTGTACATGTTGATTGCAATTAGCGGAAGTCAAGGTAGCGGCAAGAGTAGCATCATCTCAGCTCTGTCTGAGCTTGGATATATAACCATCACTAGAAAGACGTCTCGCTCGATTTTAAGTGATTGGGGAGTGACTCTAACTCAGGTAAATTCGGATAACGAGCTAACGTGCAAGTTTCAGGATGAGATCCTAAAGCGAAAGTTGGAAGATGACAGCGTAGTTGAAAAGATGCACAAGCTCGGAAAACTTGGAGCCAGTGTTGTTGTGACTGAGCGAAGTTTTGCTGACTTGTGGACATACGCATTGGTTGCAATGGGCAGCAATAACTCGTACAGCGATTGGTTAGATGAGTACTACCGTAAGTGCATGGCTGCACAACAAGTGTATGACAAAGTATATTATCTACGTGCTGGACACTTCAAGCCAGAGCACGATGGAGTACGAGGTAGTAACCGTCACTATAGTCGAATGGTCGACCTTACGATGATTGATTATTTTGGACAGATGACACAGCCAACAAAGCAGTGCATCATCGAAACGCCAAACTTCAACGACCGTATGGCGATACTAACTTCTCACAATCCGTTGTGGACAAGTTCGAAAGTATAATATCATCGTAGTATGAACTTGAAATCATACGAAGTTGACATCGATTCGCTGGAAGATTGCACCCGGCTGTTGAAACTTGCCCAAACCCTGATTGGGCAACACCGAGCTGGTAAGTATGGAACTCATAAAGAGCGTGCGGGAAGTGTATTAGATGCATGCCAGCAAATATACAACACAGATATTTCACCAGTATACAACTCATTGATGCTGGATGATGCGCCTGTGTATTATGTGTATACGCATTGTGAGCCTACTAAAAATGCTCACGCCGGTAAAAATGGAAAAACAACTTTTGCAGCATCAATAGGAATGACAAAACTGCCATTTTATGTCGGCAAGGGCACGGGTAATAGAGCATACAACCTCAACCGCAATGAAACTCATAGAAAAGTTCGGCAACGTTTACAACAGTTTGGTAAAGAGGTTATCGTAGAAGTATTAAAAGATCGGTTGACAGAAAAAGAAGCATTGATGCTGGAATCGAAGTTGATTGATATATTCGGGTTGGTAGCCAACGGTGGTAGATTGGTAAACCTGGATGAAGGTATAAATAGTAAAGAACGCAGAGTGCTCTACGGGGATAGTTTATCCAAGTTGACCACTCTATATAAGAATTCTGTTTGAAATTGTATCAAAAGGTGTGCAAGAAGGGGCTTCGACGCCCCCGGGTCCACCAAATATGCTAGGCTGGTAGTGCCTACGGTCTGTTGTAAAAGTCAGACCATATTTGATGGGCCCGACGTGGAGATTGCCTGCGCAATAAGTAGATATGATTAGGAATCGTGATGCAGTACACGTAAAACCAGCGAAAAACTAAACGCAGCTAACGCTTCGAACGACGAACGCTTTGCCCTAGTGGCCTAAGCATGACTCTGAGGTCACGGTGACCTTATCTCCCAATAACCGCTAAGAAAGGACCGCAAGGTCCTTTTTTTGTTCCCTAAAAATACCCGCATTTTTCGTAGTCTAAATAACACCGAACACACTGTGCACCTGCAAAGGCTACAAACATGAAATATAATCCAACTCCAATCGAAATTCGCCCAGGTAAATTCCCACACACAGGTTGGGTAGACATTGCTGGTAAAGGTGTCTGGACTGAAGTTGCAATTATGACCGTCGACAACAACGGTAACGTTCACTTTTTCCCACTAACCGCTCTCGACCGTATTGATCGTCAGCGTTTCTTCAACTTGATCTCCAACCGTAACGCCGGTCAATTCCCACTGTATGACCTTTGTGCACAAACCACACTCGGAAATGGGGTGAATGCGTTATCGTATTTCCAACAGTTGGTCAAGGTACTTACCCCTACTCATCAAGTGCTAACCCCACGCGTTGGTGAAATTGGCGGATCAATCGGTCACGGTCCATCTCCAGTAGCAGCCTAAATCAGTTGCGCACGAAGCATCACCGGCACGTAAATACAATATAAAACAAGATTACACAAAATGAGTGACAATTTTTTACGAGTCGGTATTGCAGGCCACGTGACGATTACGGACGATTTGGGTCAAGTAGTGCTCGATAAAAGCAACGCTATCCATCCCCAAAATATTTCTCGCATTATTTCCCGTGCGCTCGCTCGCGAGCCAAACAGTACAATTTACAAACTTGCCCTTGGCAATGGAGGAACTTATATAGATGCGACTGGGGCAATTTCATTTCGTCGTCCCAACGATGGCATTTCGCCTGATCTCGCTGGCTGGCAAAGTCGGTTGTACAATGAAACGTATAACGAAATTGTAGATGAAAGCTCCCTAAAGCTTGGCACAGGCCTTGGCACATTTCCTGGTGGGGATCCGGCTGGAATCGACGGTGTACGGAGCTTGAAGCTCCCCACTGGCGAAAGTCAGGTTGTGGTAACATGCGTATTGAATAGCCAAGAGCCGATCGCTCAACTTGCTAATAGCTTAATCAGTGCAACAACTGGCGTATACACATTCGACGAGCTCGGGTTGTTTACATCAGGACTACCAGCAACTTCTACTCAAGGGTATCAAGATATTGTGCTTCACGGTGGCAAGGTGTATACCGATCTAACTTACCTAACTCCAGGAGTTGCTTACTATTTCCAAGTGGTTGTCGACGGGGTTCAAAAAAATGCCACAGTGGTGTTACCAGTTGGTACCGGATTGGGTGGCGCAATTACCTACACAGACTTAAAGCAAGCAATTGACGCGCTCGGTTTCGGCTTCGTCGCTCAAATCTCCCAACCCGGCGTCAATACACTCGGCAATCTACGTTTCTGCTCGATCACAACTGGATCGACCTCGTCTATCGTGATTGTAGATTTGTCATCTGGCGTCGGAGTCCCAGTCGGGTGCACCTGGTTGCTCCCACAATTAATGATTGCAACAGTTGGTGGTGCGACCGCCTACGTGGGGCTCAGCACTGCTGTAATTGGCCAACCGCAAGGAGAAGAGGATAATCCAACCTATCCGGAGAATGAGCGCGAGCGACTGTTGACTCACCTCATTTTCTCACCGTTGCAAAAAGATGCGTCACGGTCCTGGACGATTACGTACAAACTAACAGTGATCGTTCAACAGAGTGACGCGGTGAACTAAAGTGTTGACTTTTTGCCGATAGCGGTGTACAATACCCCTATCGGTTAACAAAAAGGGTTGCAAAATGTCGACAGTTGTTTATAAGGTTTCTGGTCCATTTACCTCCAACGTGTACTACGGTTACGGTAGTGCTGAAGATGTTCGGGATACGTTTCTCGCAGGGTGCCACCGCACTGATGGTGAAGATCGCAATCGTGGTGATTTTCGGTTGCTGCAGTCTAACAAAGGTGACGAATCTACATTGAAGTTTGACCTACTCGATTCGTACGTTGACGAGTTTGATGCATGGTGCGCACGTAACGACTTGCGTGCTTCAGACCCGCGTGCAATCACTGGTCCTACTATGTTCCCAACTACTGCATTTACTCGTGCCAAGAAAGAAGCCTCAGCACGTGTTGAAAAGTGGTCTCGTACTCGTCAATATGATACTGCACTAGAAGCATACCAAAGCGGTGTGTTCACGTTTGCCCAAATTAAACTACTGTGTAACAAATTGGGTGAAGTTATCGTAACGACAGCACTTGCAGCATTGACGCCAGCCGAATTCGCAGCTCAGTATATCAGTTGAGCACAATCCTTAAGTTCGATAATATTGGGGCTGCAGTTTGTAATTCACATCTGCGTATTCGATAATTATCCAATTTAAGGAACCTTATGTCTATTTCCAACTCTTCCGTTGCAGTTCGCGCTATTAATACTGTATATAAAATGACCGGTTCGCGTGAGACTACAGGTAAGTTGCTTGGGATCTCCGGCTCCACTGTTACTCGCGTCCTGAAGACTGCTGGCTTGGCAGTCAAGTCGCCAGGCCGGCCGAGTGAACAGCTCTATGCTCCGAATCTTGTTGTTGCTTATTGGGCTCGCTGCGAATCGCTTCGCACCATTGCTGCTCGTGCAGGCGTGTCACACTCCACAGTAGCTAATCGCATGGCTAAATTCGGCATTCCGACCCGCACCATCTAAGCTTTTCGGAATAGTTTTCCCACTTTAAAAAAAGGGTGCAATGCACCCTTTTTTTATGTCTTTGTCGAAACTCTGTTGACCGATCGGCCAATTAGAGTGATACTTCCACTATTGAAATGTTGATATGGGAATACTATGATTGTTGAACATGACCGGTTATGGAAATTGCAGCCAGGTTGGAGCATGAAAAAGTGCTTCGACTATAGTAAGATCGCCGAAGAAGCACTTGCTGATCTCGTCGGAATTGTGAACCGAACAATTGCAGAAGGTTTCCACAGTGAATTTGATTTTACTGATGCGGATACTGGTACCACATATGAAGTAAAATTTCAGTTTCACGGTAGTGTAGATATTGAATTCGAACAATCAAAAAATACTAACCCATCTGGTATATCCATATCGACTGCAGATTACTGGTTAATCGTTAATGTAAGCTCGACTAAAGCCGGAGAGATGGTTGGAAAGATTCGCAAATATACACTTGCTGATTTAAAATATGCTGTGGAAACTCGTCGCCTTGCTGGAATGACAGATGGTAAAAAGAAATGTAAGTTTGACCCACGTGAACTACCACACGAGTGGTTGGGGGATGTGCATATTAATCTCGATGCTCGTACTTGGGATTTAACTGGATGGAAAACGCAAGCCCGTCCACGTGCGAGTTTTAAACGCAAGCCATCTCGTAACCAATTTCCTAACCGCACTGATAATATATTAACATGACTAGAATAAATGCAGGCGTCGACCCGTCTGAGTTACACCGTCGTCATTTGATTGCGGAGTACAGAGAAACTCTAATGGTACCGGCAGCATTACGTCGCTCGCTTCGTACTCGGAATATCAATGATATTATTGCAAGTATTCCTAAAACATTTACTCTCAATAAAGGGCACGTATCATATTTTTTCGATAAGTTGAAATATCTCGAACAGCGATATGAGCATCTCAAGCAAGAAATGCGACATCGTGGATACTTTGTTGCGGAAAGTCGTACACAAAACTTTGATGGATTCCCAACAGTATTGTATAACGACTGGACCCCAACTTCTGATTCTCGTACACTAATTCTTTCTCGTATTAGTGAACGAAAGAATCAAAAGCCTTGGTTATATGAAAAAGATTGACTATTCTCCCAAAGTCCAGCGCAGCACTATCAAAAGATTTGGAAGAGGGCCCACTCCCTCTGGAATAAAGCCGTGGACACCTATTGACACGAGCGCCAATGCGCGTAACACACCAAAGCTTCGCAGTCGTGTTACGCCAGGTGGAACAACAGCTCTCAAACCCGTTCTGCAATACACTGGCGAAAAGATGCTGGGGGTGAGTCAAATGGCGAAATCAAATGCGGTACCAGTGTTTGATACAGCACATATAACAGATATAGCAAGAATGCGCCGTTGACCTTCGTCTTGTTTTGTAGGATCATACACACATGAACAAATTTATATACATTCACGGTTGGGGATCAAGCGGTATCGGAGACACCGCTTCTCTGTTTAAAACCCTCGTCCCTGGGTTGATTGCTCCTACGTTAGATTATTACAAACCTGCAGAAGCTCTCGAAACGCTACTTGCACTTGTCGATCAATTTCCGGAAGATGATGTGTATATCATTGCGTCCTCGCTGGGTGGGTTTTTCGCCGAAAACGTAGCAGTACGTCGGGTCGTCCATGTGATTTTCTACAATCCGTCGCTTCGCCCGTATGAAGTTAGTCGAATCGATCCTGCTGCGTTACCGGAGCTGCGCGAACTTGCTCTTTCTGCACCAGCTCCATCATCGCCTTCGTCCACTCGGTCAGTCGTACTGTGTTACGATGATGATATTGTGTTACCTGAATATGCTGCTGGATACTTCCACAAATATGACGTGGTTTGGAGCAGTGGCGGTCACAGAATGACTACTGCAAATGCTGAGTCGATCGTGTCGATACTAAATAAGAAGATCAACTATCTGTAGCATGTCGTCATTTCCCTTGTTTAAACAACTCAGCATTAGCTTAACTGAGCGGTATACCAATCTGTTACCCCGCGATACTGAGAAGAAAAACGAACTTAAAGATCAGATATATGCTATGCTTCAAAAAGCGTATGCTGACCAAGGCGGAATTGCTGGATCTGGATTCCGTTCTCCTGACGATATGGTAGCAAATATTCCATTCTGGAAAGTAGCTCGCACCGCAGGTAGAATCGTAGCGGTCGGGATGTATAAGGATACCCTTGGCAGAAAGCGCGTGGCTGTGGCTACTGACGGTTCTCCAGAAGGTAGAAAAGCGGCCGCAGACATGACCGTTGCTGACTTGATGCAAGGTCGTAGCTACGGTGAAGTGTCTGGTAAAGCGTTGTCATTCGCTCGCAAACAACTCGATCTCGCTCCGTACCTGATACCGTTCAACGAGGCGGTAAAAATGCTCGCTCAACGTGGGGACGAGGCGACTCGTCCTGCTGAGGATGATCCAGAGGTCATTCGCCACCCAGATCTAAAAAATTACTTTTACACCCGCATCATTGGTGGAGAGCCTCACACCAAAGTAATGCTCGGTACGCCACACAAATCTTTGTACTAACTGTTGACCTTTTGCGAGAATGGGGGATAATTACCCTATTGACGACAGATAAGGAGCCCACGATGGTAAAGTATTACAACGAAGATCCAGAGTACAGCAAGTGCTCCAAAGCTGAGTTCGAAATGCGCGAGAAGATCGTTGTTATCATGTCCAAGTTCACCACTACGTTCCACAGGGGATATGGTTGCGGATCTGATGACGGGATGGACGAAGAAGATTACGAAGACGCTGCCGAAGAAATTATCGCTGCTTTTGGAATGATCCCAACGGAGACCACATGAAAGTCTATCTCGGTTATCAGTGCTACTACAACTTTTGTGATGTATTTGAATCAGTGGTGAAGGTATTTTCCGACGAGGTAGAAGCACTTGTATGGAAAGATGATTTCGCTGCTACCGAGACGGACTGGCGTAACTATGTGGAATGGGATGTAGAGCACACTGCTTAAAATGCTGACAATTGTTAATTATTGTTCCCAACACCAAACGGTAACACTCGTTGCCATTACCATAATTATTGAGGTATTACTATGACTGAACGAAAACTTGCTTCCATTCAAAAAATCGTCTCCATCTCGCCTATTGAAGGTGCTGATGCTATCGAAGTTGCGCGTGTGCTCAACTGGGATATTGTTGTCAAAAAGGGTGAATTCTCTGTTGGTGATCTTGCGACTTATTTTGAAATCGACTCGTTCATTCCGACCGCACTTGCCCCGTTTCTGACGAAGCCTGGTCACTTCCCGAAGACATACAACAGTGCGGAAGGTGAAAAGTTGCGAACCATACGCTTGCGTGGAGCGTTGAGCCAAGGCTTGCTCCTCCCACTCTCGGCTATTGGTACTATAGAAACAATAGGGGATGAACAGTTCATTCGTATAAATACTACATACGATGCAACTACGGGAACACAAAGTGGTAATCTACCGGATAACAAATAATATCAACGGCCGAATATATGTTGGGAAGACCGAACGGCTGATCGAAGAGCGGTGGGCTCGACACCAGCGTGACGCACTGACATCGCACCGCCCTCTGTATAACTCAATTAGAAAACACGGCGCTGAAAACTTTTCGATTGATATTTTAGAAGTCTGTGCAACAACAGAAGAGTTAACAGAGCGGGAAAAATATTGGATTAAAGAATTAAATGCAGAACACTCGTTTGGTAACTATAATATGACCGAAGGTGGTGAGGGTGGGTTTGTGCTTAAACATAATCCTAACCGTGCAGAAATATATAAGCGGCAGGCACTATCTCGAACTGGGCAAAAACGCACTCCGGAACAACGCGCAAATATGGCTTCCGCCGCGACTAAAAGACAGCAGAGCTACACCACAGAACAAAAAGCCGAAATAGCAGCAAAAATAAGCACCACCAACAAAGAACGAGGAATAGCACCCCCCGAGTATACGAAATGGAAAGCGGGCCAAGTGGGAACTTTCACAGGGAAGCAACATTCTGCTGCTTCAAAAGAAAAGATGGGTAAAGCACGGTTGGGAATGACTTACGAGCAGGTGTTTGGAGAGGAAAAGGCTGCTGTTGAGCGTGAAAAGCGCCGCCAACAGTTTTCAGGTGAAAGCAACCCCAACTATGTTGAGTTCCCCCCAAAACCAAAAGCAGATATCATACAACACATTCAGTCTACGAAAACATCAATGGCTAACCTCGAATACACGTTTGGAATATCGAGTTGGGTGTTACGAAAATGGGTGCGCGAACTTGGATATACAGATTTTAGAAAATTTTGCAAAGCGATTAAACAAAATGAACACACTATTGATTAAAATTGAAGAGGGTATTGACCTGACAGAAGTACTCGGTATTCAAAAGTGGGAAGCCCCAATCTCTGCTCAACTTGCTGGTATGGCTCGTGGTAACTTCCCGTCCCGTATCGTCAAGACTGATCAAGAACGCATCCAAAACCTGACGCGCGCCTTCAACAACGGTACGTTGCAAGCAGAAGAGTACGAAGTGCAGGAAAAGTGTGAAGGTTCCTCTTGCACGATGTACATTCTCGACGGTGAATTTGGTGTTGCCTCTCGTAATTTGGACCTCAAGGAAACTGAAGGTAACACATTCTGGGATCTTGCTCGTTCGCCAGCCATTGAAGCAGAATCTCGCCTTCTCCAGTTTGGTCAAGACATTGCAATCCAAGGCGAAGCAATTGGCCCTGGTATTCAGGACAACATCTACAAATTGGACAAGCACCAGTTCCGTCTATTTGACGTGCAGCTGCCTAACGAAGGCGGTCGATACATGGACCCTGACGAACGCCATGAATTTGCGGCAAAGTTTGGTTTTATGGAAGCTCCACTGGTTGACGCGAATTGGTCGTTTGGTGACATGACAATCGATGATGTGATCAAAATGGCAGACGGTCCGTCAGTCATCAACCCGAAAACGAAACGTGAAGGTCTCGTGTTTAAGGCTAAATCTCGCAAGCGTCTCACCTGGAAAGCGATTTCTAACGCTTATTTGGTGAAATCCAAAGACTAAACAAAATCCATCCCTAACTCACGCTTCGTTAGGGTGGATTTTTCTATTCCGAGTTTTCGTCTGGCGCTTTTGTGCTTCACCGGACTGTCGAGCGTATCCAAAAATGAAGCATACAACTCATACGCATCTAAAAAATCAATAGCCTGCTCATATACAACGCCATTGTGGTCTCTGAATTTGCCTTTGTGTTTCGAACGAGCAATGCGTTGTGTTCGCACATTCTCTGGAGTTCGCTGTCGCCCGGTTAGCGCTTGTGCAATTTTTCTTTTGTGTTCTTCGGTTTTCGGCTGTTTGGATAATGCTAAAAACTTTGAGTTGTCCAACCGTCTAACAATCGCCCGTTGTTGTTCTCGCCGCTCCTCGTCAGCATTCTCCCAATATAACTTGGAGTTCTTCGAATACTGTGCTAACCGTTCAGGAGTGTTTGCAGCTGCTCTCTGTGCATTGCTGATCCTATCGCGATTTATCGCCCAACTTTGTTTAGACTTTTCGGATATCGTTTGTAAACTTTCAGGAGAAAACACTACCCCCGCGTGCCCGACTGGTGCGCCATTGGTTCCATTCTCGTCAATGAGGTTCGCCCATCCTTCGTCGACCGCGATGGATTGTTGTCGTGAAAACGCTAATGCAAATTCTTGTAGCGTATCCAAATCAACAAATAGACAGTACCACAAAGTCTCAACATGCTCGGTACCGTGTGCAGCACAATGCCGCAACCAATACTTGCCAGACCCTTTGTATTTTTCAGGGTTTCTAATGGTTTTTCCGAAATACAACAACCCAGTTATCTTGTGTCGCTTGATGTATAGAAAAGTTGGAACAAAGGTTGACGACATTTATACAAAACAATATACTTGTGCATCTATTTATGCAAACAGCTATCTCAAATGAGTACCTCCGCAAACAAGCAGACTAAAACGGAGCAGATCTTTAGTGATCTGTGTCCGTACGACAACTACAACCAGACAAAGGCAAGGCGATTGCTTTTTGTCTGTTCGGTTGGAATGCTTCGTAGCCCAACCGCTCAAATGGTTGCATCCAGTCTTGGATATAATGCACGCGCAGCTGGATCGAATGTAAAAATCGCACTCGTGCCAATGAGCTGTAACCTGATAAACTGGGCACAGCACATAATCTTTATGAATGCAGAAAATGCAATCCAAGCAAAACGTGAGTTTGAGGCTATTGGGTACCTAACAGACATCCAACAGAAGCAGATCATCTGGAATTTCGAAGACATCTATGACTGGGGTGATACCGCTCTGTGGAACGCTGTTCATTGGAAGTTGAAAGACCTAGAGATGCATGACTTCGCGTTACTTTAGGGTTGAGCACAATTTCGACTTTGGTAATAATCGGCCCATCAACACAACATGAGGACCTAAATGGATTTCTACAAACTTTTCAAGTACTTGGCGTCTGCGATATTCATTGCGGTCATCGCGTACGCAGTGTTCACGAAAGATGATCCATCATCTATCCAACCTGCTTCCACTCAACCCCAAACCAAATTTAATTTCTAAAGGATACGTTATGAAAAAAGTTTTCACTGCTTCTCTGCTGGCCCTGGCTTGCGCTACTACCTTCGCTGCACCCGCTGATGGTGCTCCTACTGCTGATTGTGACGGCGTTAAGGTCGCCACCGGCCCTAAAGGCAAAGGATTTTCTCTATTGTTCGCTGACGTAACAAAGCTGTGTGGCGCTAAGGTCAATCTTTGTGAAATCAATACTGGTGGCGGCCTCGATAACCTGAATGCGCTGTCTACCAAAGAAGCTGACGTCGGGTTCGTGTCAGTCGATACTTGGACAGACATGAAGAATGGTGACGACAATGTTGCGGCTCTGCAGTCTGTGATGCCAGTCAACAACAACTACCTACATGTAATTACTGCATCGGCCGGCTTTACCGTGCAAGGCGAGAAGAAGTTTGGCGGCTTTATGAAAGGCGATGCGACTACGGTTGTAATTGGTCGTTTCAGCGAGCTGCGTGGCAAGCCTGTCGCGTTGGTTGGGTCTGCCCAACTCCTTGGTCGTCGGCTCGACAAGCAATTCGGTTACGGCATGCAATTTGTGGACGTCAAGGACGACAACGCCGCATTCGACATGGTCAAGAAGGGGCAAGTTGCGGCTGCATTCACAGTTTCTGGCTGGCCTTCTGGCACCGTCAAAGCACTCAACCAATCAAGTGGTCTGACAATGGTTCCGTTTGATGCTCCAATCGGCGATCCATACAAAGTGAAGGCTCTGAATTACAAGAACATTGCAGTGTATAACAACAACAGTCTTGCAGTGCAGAACGTACTTGTCACCCGTCAGTTCTCTGGCCAACGTGCTGCAAATATTGCTGCAATTCAAGCGTGTATCACAGCTAACCTGACTGAGCTCAAGGAAGGTTCGTACCAACCAGCTTGGAACGAAGTCAACCTCGGTGCAAATACTGGTGGCATGACACCATTCAAGGCATCGAAGAAGTAATATGTCGTACATTGTTGCACTAACAATGCTATTCACTGCGCTCAAGTTGATGGGATACATCGCTTGGTCGTGGTGGTTGGTAATCTCTCCACTGTACGTCCTTGCATTTCTGTTTGTCGTGCTCGTTGTTGGTGCCTGGCACTACAATGAGAAGTTCCACTTTCGCTTATTGGGCCGCAAACGCCCCTTTTAAAATATGGTCCAAGATCGCGATCCCCTCTACTACGACCAAGATGGTTACCCAACATACGAAGCGTGCGAACGGATTGCGACTTGGGATTACAATGATCGTGCTGGATGGTTTGAATTTATTTTCACCATCTGGCACCTTCGTTCATACGGTTGGCATTCAGAGCCGTGTGTAACAGACCACTGGTCTGGATGGAAGCTGGGTGGCAATCGTTACCACCTCTCCACCGTTGGTTGGTCAGGCAACGAAACACTGATCAAAATGATGCAGAAAAATGAAGCGTTGTGGGACGAAACGTGGCAACACAGCCAGCGTGGAGGCCACCATATATTTGAAGCAGCACTAGAAGAAATACCAGAAGAAAAGGAAAATGAAAATGGTTGAAGTTCACGGCCCTGAGGGCATCTCCGCGTGTATTATCGCTGACAGTGTTGCTTACGCACACAACGGTACTCGGTTGACTACATTTGAGATTGAGTATCCGCGCTTTATTCTCGCTGAGCTCAATACGCACAAAATGTTGAGCAAGAATAGTGCATCATCGCGTGCTATTCCTGTTGAAAAATTGCTCGAAATGATCGACACGAACCCAGCAATGCCTGTGCACTGGGGACAGAACCAACCCGGCATGTCTGCTCGTGAGGAGCTGAGTGAACCAGGTAAACAAGCAGCAAAAATGGTCTGGCGTGATGCGCGCAAGATTATGATCAGCACGACGCGAGTGTTGACTGGTGGCGGACTGCACAAGCAAGTTGCAAACCGTCTGTGTGAACCTTGGCAACGAATGAAAACTGTCATTTCCGGTACCGAGTGGGCGAACTTTTTCCATCTTCGTGACCATCCAGATGCGCAACCTGAATTTAAAGCACTTGCTAGCTGCATGCGTACTGCATATACACAAAGCAAACCGCATATTCTGCAAGTAGGCGAGTGGCACTTGCCGTACGTTGATACTTACCTTGATCCGGATGGTGACACTCTGTACTCTACGGAAAGTGACGGTGTTTTGTCAATTGAAGATGCGTTGAAGGTTAGTGCAGCATGCTGTGCGCAAGTGAGCTACCGCACGATGAATGATACGCTCGAAAAAGCACAATCAATTTATTCTCGCCTAATTGAAAGTGATCCAAAACACGCTTCTCCTGTCGAACATCAAGGCAAAGTGATGCAAGAAGCATGGGGATCGCCCTCTGCGTGGGAACCTGGTGTCACTCACATGCGTCGCGATGGTTCGCTGTGGTCTGCAAACTTCCGCGGTTGGATCCAAGCTCGGCAACTTATTGCCAACGAAGCTAAGTGGTAGCATAAATAAAGCTTCAGTTAGTACAAAACCACAACTTTTTTGTGGTATGATTCAATCTTGTCAATTAAGGGGAACTCTTATGTTTGCAGTGATCTTCGAAACGTCGTACGTGACAAAAATTTTGTATACCGGAACCATGGGGCAATGTAAGGCATTTATGCAAAACAACAGATACGAATGCGGTGACGATGCATTCGTGCAAGAAGTAGAAAATTGTGACGAATCATCCTGCTTGCTTGCTTAACGATATTGCGATAGGGGTAGCCTTAGTTTTTATGGGCGCCCTTTTTATAAAACTTGGAAAGAACTAAAAAATGAGTGAACTACAAAGCACAAAACAATGGTTTGAGGCTGCAGTGCCCACGCCTAATGATAAGAACCGATTGGTTCAACTTGGTGTACACATCGAAGAATTCAGTGAAATGTTTGACGCAATGGGCGCTGCTGAAGTCGCTAAACCGATGTTTAATCTCGCGGCTACGTTCAAAAGCGGCATCACACCAGAGGGTACTCTCACGTTCGACCAGCTGGTCATCGACCGTAAGGCAATGCTTGACGCGTTGTGCGATCAAATCGTTACAGCAACGGGGGTGGCTCACATGCTTGGTATGGATATTACCGAAGCGCTAAATCGTGTTAATATCAGCAACTGGTCTAAGTTCGTTGATGGTAAGCCAGTGTTCGATACTAACGGTAAGATCACTAAGGGACCTGATTACGTCAAGCCAAATTTAGAAGGTCTGTATTAACATGGTCACCGAAACGGTCATCGTGGGTGAGGACCAAGACGGTAACTTAATGTTACCGTTTAGTGACGCAGTATTGACTGCTGTTGGCTGGTGCGAAGGGGATACTATCAACTGGAACGATAACGGCGACGGTACGTTTACACTAACCAAGGTTCCGTCGAGGGTGTTGGTTGAAGTTCAGACTGTACAAGTAATTCGAAACACCTATTACATCGAAACTCTTGGCGACCATCCAGAGTATGCACTGGATAGCGTTACGTGTGGGGACGTCGAAACGAGGTCGACGAAGTTTCTTGACGAGGTGATTGTTAGTCACCGCATTGTAGCTACCGTGCCAGATGTCGAATAATTTGGAACCGGGCTGTTTAGCAGTAGTGATACAAACGATAACTGGCTCTCAAGTAGGAGCAGTCGTGCAGTGTGTTAAAATCGTCGGTGACCATTCTCTGTACGGTACAGTGTGGGAAGTTAGCTCGCGAGATCAATTGGTAACAGAGTACGGTGGAGTAGGAAACAAAGCTCATGCCCCCGCGAAGTGGCTACGTAAGATCAAACCAGGCGAGTTCGATAAAAAAACACAAAAAGATAAAGAGCTAACACACGAGTAAAAGGTAGCACCCTTCTTAACTTCTGGTGTATGCTCGTCATGTCGACTAAACTGGACAGATCAACTATCTTCATTGTTGTATAAATGCCAATGTATGCCCCCTGCCCTTTTAGCGCTCTTCTAAAGCGCTCCTTAACGAAAGATGGACGGTACGAGGTTCGATTCCTCCAGGGGGCTCCATAGTTGACCCAATGTTCAAATATCGTCATACCTCCCTCTTTACACGAGTGTGTAAATTTCACAGTCTAATCAACAAATAAAGTCAAAATATATGTCAACAGGTGTTGTCATCGTCAGTCGTTTCGTAGATAATTACGGTAATGACATTGTGCCCAGCAACGATATGCAATCGTTTATGGCTCGATATTACTTCTATAGAGGATGGTACTAAAATGGGTGGAAAAGTTTTCCCTGGTAAAACACGTAGATTCGAACGTAGTGAATATTTCGACCTGATTGACGAAGTATCACGATTGATGGTACCGTTTTCTGCTGCGCTTGTGGTTATCCCTGCGTACAATGAAAAGGCTTCGTTCGGGGATATGGACATCCTGTTCACCCCGTCTGTTGAGATCAACAAACAGCTGCTAATGACAGCTTTTGGAAGCGCCAAGGACGAAGTGCTGCATAACGGTGGTGTGTGGTCTCTTGTTTACAAGGGATTTCAACTGGACCTGATCACTACAAAGTGGGAAGAGATGGACTACGCTCTGAACTACTTCTCGTTCAACGATCGTGGTAACCTTGTTGGTCGTCTTGCCCACAAGCTCGGTATGAAACACGGTCACGATGGTCTGTGGTTCCCTGTGCGTAGTAAAGATCACACTCTTGGTGAAGTGTTGCTGACACTGGATCCGCACGAAGCGGAAGAGTTCCTCGATGTGCCTCCACCACCCGCTGGTGGTTTTGATACGCTGGAAGATATTTTTGAAAACGTTGCCTCGAGCAAATACTTCATTCCGGACATCTTTCTGCTGGAAAATCGCAACCACACATCACGTGTGCGCGACCGCAAGCGTGCAACGTACACAACGTTTTTGGAATGGTGCAAGACACAGACCTTCAAAAATGAATTCTACCAGTTCGATGTTGACAAGACCATCTACCATAAGAAAATCTTCAAAGCATTCCCACACGCTCGTATGGAATTTGATGAACTGTGGAGACGCAAGTTTATGATTGAACAAGCTGCAAAGCGTTTCAACGGTAATCTTGTGCAAGAGTGGACCGGTCGTGAAAATGCTGCGCTCGGACAATTGATGAAGGTGCTGAAAACCTACATGACGCCAGAAGCAGTGCTTGACTGGGACGACGAAACAATCAAATCACTTGTGCTTGATGATCACGAAGCACTACTTGAAAAGGAAACTGAAAATGCGTGAGTTGATTATTATTCGAGGAAATCCCGGATCTGGTAAGTCCACGCTTGCAAAATGTCTGTTGGCTTCGTACGAACGGTTTATCCCAGTATGCCATTACGAAGCTGACCAGTTCTTCACTGACAAAGCTGGTAACTATCACTGGGATGTAACGAGGATTGGTGCCGCTCATGCTTGGTGCCAAACTGAGTGTGCCGAACGCCTTAAAGAAGGTGATACTGTGATCGTGTCTAACACGTTCACGACTAAGAAGGAACTCCAGCCTTACTTCGAGATGATTCAACAGTACGGGCAAAATCCTACTGTTATCCTAGCGCAATCCAACTTCAGTTCTGTGCATGGTGTACCAGAAAACGTCCTTCACAATATGAAGAACCGCTTTTTGTTCAACATCGACGAAATGTTCGTAAAGTTTTAACAATGTCTGTACTGCGATTAACCGACTTCCGACCATTCGCTGCATGGTCGGGGTTGGGTTACAGGATTAACAAGGGGGCGCATGCAACCTGGGTTGACAATATCGCCATGTTCGCCGAGCAGCAAGTAACAAAAATTCCTGCTCAATCAGCTCATCGTCCCACCAATCAATCCGGTTACGGTATTCGTCACAACTACGGTAATCACTGGCGAGATTGCGCTCCAAAAGGTACCAGCCCCAATTGGCAGTACGATAGGGACGATGAAGATAGTCACGACGCTTATGGATTCGACTATTGTTAAATAACATGCCATTCTCCGCCGCGGTAGATCAATCGCAGAACTTCGTAGGGTTCTGTAATCACAAATTCTGCATTGCCGTCTATTAAACTCCCATCCTCGGTTGCGATCGTAATCTTTCGATTGCCGACTGGGGGTCCCAACTCTTCCTTGATGATTAGTTGAATGCAGTGTGCTGGATAGCTTGGTAGAGTGATGGTAACCGGTCGAGGATTAGCAACACCAATATAATAGTCATCCATCGTAGTTGTGTAGTTTTTTGTAACAACAGTCGTCGTACATTGGCAAGTGCATTCACCAGCTGGTCCTGCCGGACCAGACTCTCCTTGTGGTCCTGCCGGACCCTGTGCTCCAACTGGTCCACTCTGACCGTCAACTCCATTTGCACCAGTTGGTCCTGGTATACCTTGCTGTCCAGCTGGACCAACTGGTCCTTGAGCACCATCAGCTCCGGCTGATCCTGGTGGACCTTGTTGACCGATTGGTCCTGTCGTACCATCTGCGCCAGGCGGACCTTGTTCTCCAGTTGGTCCAGTTGGTCCTTGAGTACCTGCAACTCCTGATGGTCCTTGTTCCCCCTGTGGGCCTGCAACTCCTGCAGGGCCAGGCAAGCCTGTAGCACCTGGCTCTCCGTTAATTCCTTGATCACCTTTATCTCCTTTTGGTCCGGGTGGACCGACAGGACCCGGAGGTCCAGGTGGGCAGTTGCACCTCCCTCCCTCATTTACGATCACAGTATCGTTCCCCGAACCGGTGTCGATTAGAGGACCAACTGTCGCTCCAGCTAACACTTGTCGAGCTTGGGTTAGCAATCTGTCATCTACCTTTTGCCCCATTGACAGTTTCAATAAGGCCTCATTTAGTTCAACCAGTCGTCTGTTTAGGGTGTCCATAATCGTCCTTAAATATGCGCCATGCTTAATTAAAAAAGGGTGCGTAACCAAAGCTACCCACCCTTCAACTCTTCACTAGTTTGTATTAAACTACGTTGTTTGTGCTAGTATTGCGCCCAGCATTGCCACTCATCGAACCAAAGTTAACAGTTCCTTGAGTTGCTAGTTGTGTGGACAACTGGCTGTGTAGCGCTTGGATCTGGCTGTTCACTGCTGCAAATTGACCCATGTCGACGCGGTCACGTGCGTGACGACCATCAGCATATGCTTCAGCCAATAGCGCATTGCGTTCAATCAGCATGCGATTTAGATCGTTGCTTTGGAGTTCGTTGATTAGTAGGCGAGTTTTTTCACCTTCGCCGCCAATTTTGTCCGATAGGTAAGTCGTGTTCTTAGCTGCATCGACTTGTGTCTTTAACGCATTGATTTCAGAATCTTTACCTGCTGAGAAGAAACCGTCACGAATCTGATAACCAATTGCACTGATTTGTGCACGGTTGTCTGTTACGTCACGACTAACTTGATTGACGGATGCACTGAGAGTGTCATCAATTGCATCTATTTGTCGAGATAGCAATGCTGCCTGGGATGCAACTGCATCAGTCACATCATGGCGCGCATCTTTAGTTGCATCCGTTGTCTGCCATGCAGACTTCAGCACGTCAGAATTGACGCGGTCAAATCCTTTCATATTTTCCAAATTAGCTACACCAGCAGCAACTTCTGCTTCACGACGGATGTCAGACAATTGCGCCTGAACGGATGTCATGTCTACTTGTCCGGATACTGTACCTGTTACGATATCTGCCATATTAATTCTCCTAAGAATATATTCTAAGGGATACTTAAATTAGTCTTCCCTTACTAATATTTAAAAAATTCTCTGACGATATACTGGGCACATCAGGCTAGCTGTAGCCTTTAACGCACTACTCCTAAAATAGGTATAGCGCATCTGGTGTGCTATCGGGTACAGGGTGGGACATAACTATTTGAGTAGCGAAATTGGTACATTGGGTTGCTTAGTAAACACAGCCAATTGGGTCCGGGTGCGTACTCCACACTTCTTTAAAATTGCTGTCATGTGAAGCTTTACTGTACTATCTGTTATGTGTAGAGTATTTGCGATTGTTTTATTGCTCGCTCCTCTGGTAGTAACAAGATCGAAGATTTGTTGCTGTCGTGGGGTTAGTGCAATAGTTTCAATTGGTTGCTTAGATACCTGTTTAGCTCGGTGCACGATCCGGTCTTTAATTGGAGCAGGCATGTGCCGAATTCCGCGTAGTAATTCCTGTATTGCGGTAACTTTGTCGACTAGTGTGTGCACAGGTCCACTTGGATAGATCCTAGATATTGTGCTAATTGTTAGAAGTTCTCGAATGACTTGTGTGGCTACTTGATCATCTATTCCTACGGCAACGAACGATGGCTTAGTTGGTCCAATCACAGGTTCAGAACGTTGATACTTCAATAACGTATTCAGAGTATTAATAATGTCAAAAACGGAAGAATGGGGGTTAGGAGTTGTCAATAGACTGTGATCGATTATGATAAGATCTGGATCAATTAGCCCTCGTCCGACTTTTTGTAGTAATTCTCCTACTGTATCCACACAATCGACGTATATATTCGCCGCGAGCGTTAACTTCTGCACAGCAGCAATCATACCAACTGGTCGTTGATCTGCGTGACATACATATACTACTGATGATGGACTTGGTCCAGTAGCTTGGTTGATTAATTCGAGCATTTTGGTTAGGATGTGTGACAGAAATACTTACCGCCACACAAGCCATTCGATGTATATCAAACTGGCGCCATGGCGACTACTTGCTCTATAGAGCTCATCAAAAAATTTATTGTAAAATAAGTTCAAACTTGTTGTAAACGGCTTCGCATCCGCAGCAGAACCAGCTCAATCGGCTGAAAAATATTTGTTGAACTATCTGTTGCCTTTTTCATAACGTTGGGGTACAATAGCCATATTGACAACAAAGAACCTTGAAATGGATAGTGTAGATATCGTAATGTTGGTAATCTCTGCTGTTTATGTCTTTGTTTTCATCCGCGCTCGTGTGTCTCGTTAATTTTTTCACTTCAAAGGACTCTAAAATGACTGACTACTCTCTCCTGATGACCTCTGATGCTTACGCTGACTTCATTCTTGATAACGCCGAGTACGCCAAGTTGATGGGTTACAACGTCTCCACTAAGCGTGGTCTGACCGAAGCGATGGCTGATCAATTCCTGTTTGAACAGTTCCTTGAAGAAACTACTGCTATCGCTTAAATGCAAAGTTAGTGTATCGCACAGTTCAACAATGTGGTACACTACCCCTTTATTCACTCGGACTACACATGGCCTCTAAAATTAAACTCGAACTCGACTACGACGTCGCTGATGGTATCGCATTGCTTGTGCTAAAAGACTATCGTCGTACAATCAAAAAGAATCTCAAGGATCACTTTAACGGTGGTTACATGCATCCGGAAGACGTCGCTGCCAATCAGGACAAACTTCTGCCAGCTCTCAAACTTCTCATCAACCATTTCGGCGGCTGAGTACATATTTAACAAAGGATATTCGATGATCGATGAAGTAAAGAAGCAACAGTTTATTAATGTTGCAAAATTCGGTGTAGTGCTCGTAGCATGCGCAGTAGCACTACCTGTAATCATTTACGGCGCACTAGGAATTGTGGGCATCTTGATTGCGGGCGGCATTGGACTAGTTGGAATCAACGCTGCGCCAGTCGTCGCATTGAAACTCGCTGATTTGAAATATCGTGAACTAGATGCAGAGCGAGTTAACCATCTTATTAAGATCCAAGACGCTGCTGCAGAGAATCCAATCGAAACGATTCAAATAGGTTACAATGGGCGTGTGAATGACGCTGCAAAGTTTGCGGATTCTATTACAGAATTCCGAACTGAGATCAAGAACTACGAAGGTACCGTCAAGGAGTTCGAGGTTGAATATCCAGATGACGCCCAAGCGGGTCGTGAGCAACTTGCATTTATGCGAGAAAACTTGAAAGAGCGTGAAAATCGTTATGCCGCTGTACAAGCCGAACTGGCAAATCTTGCTGCAACAATCAAGAAAATGCGCGCCCTATGGAAGTTGGCAATCGCCACCCAAAAGATGAATAAACTAGCTGGTATGAATACTGGCGACGAGTTTGCACGTATCAAGAACGAGGCTGCAGTTGATAGTGTGATGTCCAACCTGAACAAAGCGTTCGCCCAAATGGAAACTGCCACAATGGTTAACCGCAAGCCAGTGCAGTCAGCACTGACCAATGTACCATCTCAGGTGATTGACGTCGAAACTACTTTGGTAGCTCAGAAAGTGACCGCATAATGAAAGACACGATCAACTTCGTATTCGGCTCCATTCTCGGTTTTGTTACGCTCGTGTTCGGTATCGGATTGCTATCGTACGGCATGTATGCATACTTCGCACCAAAGTACATGGCAGTGGATAATCAAGTGTTCCACGAATCCCAACAATATAATGATGGTATGGTACGTGACTTGGAGAATCTCCAAATGGAATACGTCACCGCCGATGTTGATAAAAAAGACGCACTTCGGGCGATCGTGTTACATCGCTTTAGTGTGTATCCACAAGAAAAGCTACCACCCAATCTACGTAACTTCTACAATGATCTACGGGCAGGAAAATAATGTTATACAAACTATGGTATTGGTTAGTGGGCGGGTGCGACCATCGTTGGGTAATACACAAAACCGTTCTACTGTGTAGTGATAGCGAAATGACCATCCCGATAGGTACAAACTATCACCTTCAATGTGAAAAATGCGGCAACATCAAATTCAGAAAGATTACATGAAAACACTTTATATTATCGCAGCACTTACAGCAGCAACTATGTTGGCTGGCTGTGGTCCGGAAACGTCACATCAACGCGAATCGAAGCAGCAAGAGGCAATGAGCTTGCAAGCAGTCGAAGCAGTCGGTATGCCGTCTATTCCCAACTTTGCTGAAAAACGCATGATGAAAGATATTCTTGAACTACGTGACAAGGATGTAGCAACTACCACTTATATCACCGACATGAACGGTAAGCTCCACAAGCGTTGTGACAGCATCGGCTATGGACTGCCGTATGCGACGCAATACACCAACCCTCAGACTGAGCACTATGCTTCCAGTCATTATGTGGTGTTGCCGCAATCTGATCCGAACGGTCTGTATAGCCCCGCTTCCGCAGATGGCACTTGGGTGATGTGTGTTAATCACAAGACCGGTAAACCGGTACCAGTATACATTGAAGATCGGGTAACGGTTAGCCCTATTGATTTGGAATAACCTTAAGGAACAAAAATGAACAAACTCATCAGTTCAGTCGCATTTCTCGTAGTCGTGTTAGTCGCTGGGTATTTTAGCGATGCTTCATTCAAAGCAAAAGTCGATTCGCTTATCGGCCATTCTAACACGTCGGCCACTCTCCCACGTGGTTCTGTTGTAGCAGAAGTAGCTGGCGGGCGCTTGGCTAACATCATCGGGACTAAGATGGTACAAGCTAGTGTGCAAAATCCTTCTAAGCCGTTTTATAGCGACGAAGGTGGCCGCGCAAAAGGCTTTAACGTTGACTTTATGAAGATTCTATTCGCTCAGACTGAGTTCAAAGGCATCACCAAGGTAGATACGAGTGCGCAGGTTGAAACATACGCTGATTTGCCTAAGCAACTGCTTACCAATAAAAAGGTCGACATCATTATTGACGGCATTACGCTGAATGATGAAGATAATCCAGGAGTTGTGTATACGATTCCGTATGTGAAAGATTTCGGTTACAGCTTGATCATGGCTAAGGGCGAATCTCCTGGCGCGGGTATGCGAATCGGCATCTTGCAGGGTGATCCGGATGCGAAAGCGTTCGCTGAGCAAGCATTCCCAGATGCAAAACTGATTGAACTGTCTGATAAAGCCGACGTGAATGGAAAATGGATTGTAGGTCACATCGCTTCCAAGCAAGTAGACGCGGTGATGTACGACTATCCGTTCGCTGTAGCTGAAGTTGAAGGCACTAACCTGCAATTTGCGCAAACTAAGATCAAAGGTTCCGACATCAAATACAGCATTGGCGTGCGCAAGGGAGATGTAGATTTGCTGGCTGCATTGAATAGCGCGATTCGGAAGTCAATCGACACCCCTGAATACACAACAATGTTGAAGTCATATTTTATGAGCACTGCTGTTGCAGCGGTCCGTCGTGTTAGCTCAGGTGAAGTCAGCTACGTTGTGGTTAAAGGTGACACTTTGAGTACGATTGCACTAGCCCAGCTCGGTGACATCAAGAAGTACAGTGACATCCAGTCTCGTAACAACTTGGCTAACCCCAACTTCATCGCAGTTGGTCAGAAACTAGTGATTCCAAGCAAGTAATAATTAATATGGTAGAAAAGGGGCCCGTTGAGCCCTTTTTCTCGTTTGTATACAATAAGTCATTCAACAGGAATACCAAAATGGATGAAATTCGATACGTAGTGTACTACACCGACCCGGTCACAGAATGGCCACACTCACATTTCCTAGACTCCTTGGCTGAAGCGTTGCGGTATGCTGAAGGCTTTCGAAAGGTTGGAATGCAGTTTGTCTCAATCGTTAGTGAAAATACCAACAGCGTTGGTAAATCTGGTGTGGACGCAGTTGCTGATGGTAGGTTACCAGACGGTACCGACTACGGTTGGAACAAAAATAATCGCATCGGAGCGACAAAAAGGCGTTGACCTTTACCCTAAATGGGGGATAATTACCTCATCGTAAGTAATTAAGGAAGTTCAAAATGGCAAAGCAACCTACTCTCATTTCGCAAGTTCGCAAAGCACTCGAGAGTCGCTCTGACGGAATCGGACAGAAGAAAGATGGAACTATCATCATTCGTCGTGGTTACTTCTACCGTAACGGAATGGACTCTGCTCGCTTCGCTTCTACCGTTGCCAAGTTGCTTGCAGATGCGGGTCTGGTTTTGTTTATGAAAGAACACGGTGACCATTGGGCGTCGTTCCGCGGTGGAGCTTCGCTTGCTGCGTCTAGCCATTTCTGGGTGGAATTCACAGCTGTTTAATGAATATGCATCATGTCTAAGACCAAATACAATCGCGAATTTATCAACCAACAGCTCACTCTGTTCACCAGCGCTGCTCGTAAAGAGTTCGGTACTGATGCGTATGCAGCTGGTGCATTGTCTACACTGCTTACTAACGTCATGCTTGACATGCCGTTGCACAAGCAAAAAGAGATTATGAGCGTGTTGAGTGAGTTGGTGTCAAAGGACATTGTAGTATGAACCAATACGAAACTTTCGAAGACTGGTGGAACGAGATTGAGTCGTTTAGTCTCCGTAGTGAGCGTTTTTTCGAAAGCATGACACAGTTCAGTGAAACTGGAAAGCCAGTTAATGCCGAACTGTGGATACGAGCTGCATTCGACGCCGCACGTTCCCAACACAATGAGGATATGCTATGATGACTAGTGCATATGAGCGAATTTCGCAGCGCTTACTGAACGGGATGCCTCGGCCTAAACGGTTTTGTAGGTTTCGTGATAGTCACCTCAGCGTGGGGATACAATCATCGCACCGCACCACCGCTGCTCGTGTATACCGAACATTTTGGCGTATGAAGCTTACCCGTCTTTCAAAGGAGTATTTAAATGAACCCACATGATCAAGAAAACCTCAGTTTTCTACTCAACTCGTCCGCAACAACCATTCAAGACTGGTATGCAAAAATGGGGCCAGACGACCACGCGTATGCGACAGAGTTGCTCAATCAAGCCAAGACTGACCTCGAGCTCTACGCTGCCAACTTTTTTGACGACGTCGAGGATCTAACTCTCGCCACCACTGTATTGACCCAGTTCCGTAAGTAATCCTGGACATGAACGATTTTTACATGCTGTTAATTACGTATCCAGGTAGTGGGCAGCAACACATTGCGAACGCTGGAAATAAAGCCGTTAGCGCAAAACCAGAAAACAGACGCTTGCTTGTCGAAATGGGTGAACGACTGCTGGATGGCAACGTGATATCCAGCTATACGATAATGACAAACGTTAGTCGCGAAATCAACCGCATTGGTCCACTTACTGATTTGGGAGAACTGTATGTTGAAGGACGACCATGACTTTTATGTCACCACCCGCAACGCCGCCAAGTGCAACAAATGCGGGGATGAGATCGAATCTGTTCACCGACATGATTTCAACCGGTGCACGTGTGGCGCAATCGCAGTTGATGGCGGGACTGACTACCTTAAACGTGCGTACACTGACCGTACTGATATCCTAGAGCTATCCGAACGTCGGCGGTTCACGGAGCAAGAACTTCGTGAAAAAATTGCATATTACAGCGAAAGCAACGCTCAGTATGGTGGAGGCACTCAGAGTAACTACTCCTACTGGATGGATAAGGTCAACGTCGGCGAACGTCTTTTAGCAGACTGGTACCCCACGACCGGGGTCACGGATTTGCTTAGCCAACCGATTTCGATTGGCGACTACGTTGTGTTCACCAACTGCATCTACGTAGTGAAGGGTCTGCCTGCAAGGGTATACGACGATGGGTACGGTGTAGTGCAGCTCATGCTGGCATCTCCGTCCAAGACCACCCGTCCGGTGAAGAAGTACAGTAAACAGCTGATAGTTGTCAACAAACAACAAGTAGAAGCAAAATTAGCAAAACGATAAACATCATTCTATGAACGCATTCCTTGATTACATCTCTCCGTTCGTAGTGACGTTTGTGTTGGGATACTACTGGTATCTTATCATGCGAGTTGCAAAGAAGATTCGCAAAAACGCAAAGGTACGAACAAATGGCTAAGTGTTTTATCGGGTGGGAAGAATCTGCCAACGCTAAAGGTCGATGTTGCTGCAACTGTAAATTTCAGCGTGCAGTTTCCGCACATCCTTGGAATCGGAATGAAGCGTTTAAAGGTAGCGTAACCAAGCTAATTGGATGGGGTTGCACTGTCCCTGACATGGACTCAATCATATTGTTCGAGCAAGAGCACTCCATGTGCGAGATGCATATTTTTAAACAAGGAAACTAAATGGTACAAAAAGTATTTGGATTGGTTCGGAATTGTGGTGATGGCTCTGCCACGATGGATTGGTTTCGTGACGAAGCTAAGGCAACTCGATTCGTTAAAGATGATCGGTTCTGTGAAGACTACGGGCAGAACGAAGGATCATTTGCTGCAGAGCTTGAATTTCCCGACTCGCTAGATTTGGATTCCTGCGGATTCCGATTCAGTGATGGTGATGTCGATGTCGATGATATCGAAGAATTGGACGACTAATCATGTACGATATTCCACGAGTGACCCTCGAAGTCGAGCACATGAAGCAAACGATCATTCACGCGTTTGCAGAACGAGAACTCGACTTCAGTGCCGAACTCAAGTTGGCTATTGACCGTGCTTGTCATCCTGACGTGATTCAGGCGACTATCGATAAAGCTGCTCGTGAAGTAGTGATATCAACTGTGGAACACGCAGTCAAGCGGTGGTGGGCGACAAGCGAAGAAGGACAAGCGCTTATTCAAAAAGCAGTCACCGCCCGTCTTGTGGAGGAAGCAACTTTTTGGAAAGGTCGATAATGACAGCCCCTGATTATTCAGAAATACTTGCAGAGTGCCGAGCAAAATGTCGGGAAATTGAACAACGTGCATTCGTAGGATATGACGCAGTTACATTGTTCAAGTACACCACCCGTTCGTTCTGGTGGGAGTATTTGCAAAAGTCTCAGAAAGGCGCTACGTTCATTATCACGTTTCGTGAGTTTTGGGACAATGAAGACACATACTCCCGCACAGTCGAGATGGTAAAAGAAAGTTGATCCCTTTTTTGGAAGTGTGGATACTGTTCACAAGTTCAAGGATATTTTATGACACCATCTATGCACTCTCGTGACCACGAAATCCTTACTCTAATGAACGCTATGGCAAACGTGCGGTATAGCGTGGACAGAGACCTTCGACAGTACCACAACTATGCGCACGCATTAGCGGTAATGGATGCAGTGCAGGAAATTAACTCAGAAGCACCACTTTCCTGGATGGTTGCAGCACTGTATCACGATGCTGTTTATGTGCCAGGTGCTGGAAGCGATTCAAACGAACGCTGCTCTGCTGCTGCTCTTGCGGTAGACTGGGAAAAGTGTCGATTTGATAAGAATCATCCAGTGCTTGTACCAGCTCAAAATCTGATTCGGCGAACATCTATCAAAAACCATCTAATGTCGATTGAGTTAGATCCACTTAGTGACCTCGCCACGCTGCTTGACGCTGATCTCGTTGCACTTACATCCGACCTTGATGTATTTGTGCAACTGCAGTGCAACATCGTTATAGAAAATGGTGGAAATGTCGACGAAGAGTCGCTCGGTAAGTGTGCAACATTCTTGAAGCAGTTTTTGGAAGTGCGGGACAATATCTACCACACAGAATACGCTCGCACTAACTGGGAAGCAAAGGCTCGATTCAACATCCAGTACTTGATTGATGAATATTCACCCAGTTGAGACCAACCCTTCACTGAACTATCATATATACAGGTGTGAGAGATAGACTTTCACATCATTATTTTTCAAGGATTTTGAAATGACTAAACAATACGATACCCTCGTCCTTATCGGACGCTTCCAGCCCTTCCATACAGCTCACTTGCTGCTAGTTCAACGAGCCACAGCGCTTGCTGAACAAGTTGTCTTCATCGTTGGCAGCGCACACCAACCTCGCACCTACAAGAATCCATTTACATTCGACGAACGTAGCCGAATGATCAAGCTGGCAACGAACGGCATGGCTGGAACACTGACGTTCCACGTTGAACCGAACCCTGATAGTTTGTATAACGATCAAGCATGGGCTGCACGCGTGCAAGCACTAGTTGCAAAGCATACCAAGCCCGGTGACAAAGTTGGCATTATCGGCCACAAGAAGGATCCGAGCTCTTACTACCTAGAAATGTTCCCACAATGGGGCTTCGAAGAAATTGAATTGCTGGAACCACTCGATGCGTCTGAAATTCGCGACTTGTATTTCAAGCGCGATCCCAACATGAATTTCATTCGAAACGTCGTCCCCCCTACTACATTTGATTTGTTGAACCAATTCTGCGATACGCCAGAACACGAACAAGTTGTGCGCGAGCGCGAATTCGTTACTGAGTACAAAAAGCAATACGCTGGTTTGAAATATCCTCCGATCCTGAGCACAGCTGACGCACTGGTTATCCAAAGTGGACATATCTTGATGGTCAAGCGCCGCTCTGAGCCTGGTAAGGGACTGTGGGCACTGCCTGGTGGTTTTGTCAATGCAAACACCGACCGTAGTGTGGAAGACGCGATGTTGCGTGAGTTGCGTGAAGAAACGATGATCAAGGTTCCAACTCCAGTGTTGCGTGGAAGCATTCAGTCAAACAAAGTGTTTGATGCGATCGATCGTTCTCCTCGTGGCCGTATCATCACACACTGCTTCAAGATCGTGTTGCCTGACGGTCCACTTGCAAAGGTAAAGGGTGCTGACGACGCCGAAAAGGCACGTTGGGTTCCAATTGCAGAAATTCGCAGCGATGAGTGCTTCGAAGATCACTTTGAAATGATTCAGTGGGGAGTAGGAGCGTAACATGAGCTACACCTTTAAGATCGCAGTGAGCGCATCACTCGAGAAGGCAGCAGTAGATAGCATCATCAAGGAATATCTCGAACGTGACACTGGTCGCAAAGTCAAAAAAATCGAGTTTAACTTGGCTGAGATATCTGATTTTGCGGACCGCTACTCGCATAAAGCATTCAGTGGGTGTACTGTGCAATTCGAAGACGACGAAAAAACCGTCGGCATCCCTCCAGCGCATGATGATTTTAGCAACGGAGGTGTTCGATGATTCACCCCGATTACAAACAATACGACGCATACATCAGGACTAAAAATATGTGGACCAACATCAACGTCTTTGAAGACGAAAAAGAGCATGTGAAGAAGTACGTCTTTGAAAAGGACGACATCGCAGTTGAATCAGTGCTGTACAAGTACCCCACGTATGATGAGCGTACTGTATTGTGCATTTCCACAATGTGTGGTTGTCCAATGGGTTGCCGGTTTTGCGGAACCGGCGATTACTTTGTTCGCAGCTTGACTGCAGAAGAAATTGTTGGACAGGCTGAGTACATTCTCTCGAGTCAAATCGAAGGTGTTGATCCGACGGCGATCAAAAAGCTCCAGATCATGGTAATGAGCATGGGCGAACCGGCATTGAACAAAGCACTAGAACAAGCGTTTGACGTGCTATACGCCAAGTATCCAAACGCTGCTCTGCTGATCAGCTCATCTGGTCCAAAAGTTGATTACACTTGGATCCGTGACATGAGTGTTCGCATTCCTACCGTGGGTCTGCAGTTTAGCATTCACGAAAGCACAGACGAAGCTCGTGACAAGTTGATTCCGTTCAAGAAGAAAATGAACTTACAAGAGATTGCAAACGAGGGTGTAGATTGGTTCTTGGAAACCGGCCGCAAACCGTATTTCAACTACTGCGCTCACGACGGTAACAATACCGATGATGACGTGTCGCGAATCGTATCTCTGTTTCCGCCATATGTGTGGGAAGCGACTGTATCTGTAATCTGCGAACGTGATGCTCATGCAGAAGCGAAGAACAACTACCAACGTGATTTGGCTGTAGACTTTGGGAATAAGCTGCTGGAGCAGGGATACAATGTCCGGGTATTCGACCCGGCTGGCCAAGATACAATCGGCGGCGGATGCGGTCAGTTGTGGTACGTGCAGGACTGGATGAAAGATCACCCAGAACATGTCAAACCAAGCGTCGGCTGTGGTCAACAAAAGATCCACACACCAAGCACTTGGAAGTTAGGAGCATAATATGGAACTATTAGATACAAGCAAGTTGACTTACAAAGTGGGTCGTAAAACAAAAGGCCTGCGTGCCAAACCAATGGTAACATTGCTTGTTGATCGCACTGTAATGGCAAAATTTCTCGTGGATACACTTGAGGCTAAAGAACCAGTACATGCTGATGCAATGTTTTGTATTGGTGAAAGTAATGATGCGTGGCAGCAATCGGCAAAGAAACTACTATCCAAGTATACTGTTGATGCAATTGATCCAGATGGCTGGATGGTGTGTAATCCAAAGCAGGAAAACAGCGTGGAGTTTTGCCAAATTACAAATACTATGCTAGGATCGGCAGATTTTTGTATACAAGGTAACTGGGGTGAAACTATTGATGGTATGCCAAATATACAGCGTTTCAAACTAGGCGACTTTGTGGTGCGTAATCGCGAAGATTATACTGATACTTGGATTGTCGATCAAAAGATTTTCCTAAACAGCTACACAGAGATTTCTGGAGCCTAACATGGTAACCGTTGTCAGCACCATTCCACATCCAACCATTGTCAAACAAGCTGTTTGCCACAATTGTGGAGCTACGTTAGAATACGTACCAAGAGATGTGAAGGAGAGGATCGAGCGTGACTACGGTGGCGGGTCCGAGGTCATTCATTACATCGAATGTCCACAATGTTCTAACCCTGTAGGAGCACGAAAATGGTAGTATTGCCCGGAGAGTTCGTTGCGATTAAGTACCCTGGTTATTTTTGGAATACCACCAATCAGAGGTTGTACTCAATCAAAGTCACTGGCGAGTTGAGACCACTCGCGTATTGCAAAGGCGGGTGGTACAACGGCCATCAGGTACTGCCTGGATATCGGGTCAGTAAAAATGGGAATCGACATACGGTTCCGTTGGATGACCTCCTCAAGCTGAAGCCAGTGAATGGACACGAGGTAGTTGGGGTGCACGCAGCATGATCATCGGACTTTTTATCAATGGTGGCTGTACTGCACTACTCGGCAAGTGGGCAATTACCGCTTTCAAAAATCGTACACCAGCATTTGGTTGGATATGTGTAGTCGGAAGCGCGTGGAACCTAGCGCTAGTGATGCTGTTTGTGTCGAACACATTATGAACAATGGTTTTCGACCAAACTCAGTAGCGCTTCGCCTTGCGTTGACTAATTTGCTTGGCAAGATGGAGCCGAATGAGCAAGTGATTGTGCACCACGTTACAGATACGGCACAGGGCGTGCAATTTGAGGTAGAACGGAGAAGCCAGCATTATGGCATCCGCTTTGAACGAATAAAAATGTTATGATCGAAATCAAATCACCAACCTCGCTTGAGTGGGATGCTCCACAAGCTGTTTTTCTTGCAGGCTCTATCGAAATGGGTACTGCGGTAGATTGGCAAGTCGTCGTGACCGAAGCAATGGCTGACTACGATGTCGCTATTCTGAATCCCCGGCGTAGCAATTGGGACCCAACCTGGGAACAATCGATTGATAATCCCAAGTTTAAAGAGCAGGTCGATTGGGAGATGGACGCGCTCGGTCAAGCGGATGTAGTCGTGTTCTACTTCGACCCGAACACAAAATCTCCGATTACACTGCTCGAGCTTGGGCTATGTGCCGCAAGTGGTGCTGAAATAATCGTGTGCTGTCCTGATGGATTTTGGCGCAAGGGGAATGTTGAAATCGTGTGTAATAGATTTCGAGCACCGCTGGTAACAACCTTGGATGAGCTTGTTTATAAGCTCAAGCGGAAATTGGTTTAGCACAAAATAAGCTTGTGTTACCATAAGAGCAAGTCCTAGAGATAGACTTTAGGCATTTAACTTTAAAGGAACTTTAAAATGAAAAACTCAATTATTCTCGATACTGACAGCTACAAAGTTAGCATGTGGAAGCAGTACCCAGCTGGTACTGAATACGTTTACTCTTACATCGAGTCGCGTGGTGGTAAATACACCGAAACTGAATTCCTCGGCGCGCAGGCGCTCTCAAAATACCTCGCAACTCCTATCACACAGGAAGACATTGACTATGCCGACAAAATCTGGACCATGCACGGAGAACCGTTCAACCGCGCAGGTTGGCAGTACATTCTCGATAAGCACAATGGCAAGCTACCTCTCCGCATTCGTGCTGCAAAAGAGGGATTGGTTATACCGACCCGAAATGTACTTTGTACCATCGAAAACACAGACCCTGAATGCTATTGGCTCACTACCTGGGTGGAAACAGCAGCACTTAGGGCTATCTGGTATCCTACTACAGTCGGTACCACTAGCTGGCACATCAAGCAAGAAATTCTGAACTACTTGGAGAAATCCGGTGACCCTACTACTATTGATTTTAAGCTCCACGACTTTGGTGCTCGTGGCGTATCTAGCACAGAAAGTGCGGGTATCGGCGGTGCCGCCCATTTGGTTAACTTTATGGGTACTGATACTATGTCTGGCGTGCTTTATGCAATGGATGTATATGGAGCCGACGTCTGTGGATTCTCAATTCCAGCCGCAGAGCACAGCACCATTACAAGCTGGGGTCGTGCAAACGAAGTAGACGCTTACCGCAATATGGTTAAGCAGTTTGGCGGCGATGGTAAGATTGTTGCTGTGGTTAGCGACAGTTACGATATTTACAAAGCCTGCGAAATGTGGGGAACGGAACTAAAAGATGATGTGGTCAATTCTGGTGCAACTGTTGTTATTCGTCCTGACTCTGGTGACCCTGTGGTCGTTGTACCAAGAATGCTTCGCATTCTTGGTGAAAAGTTTGGCTACGAAACCAACGCCAAAGGATACAAGGTCCTTAATAATGTTCGTGTCATTTGGGGGGACGGTATTAACAGCGTTAGTCTTAGCAGCATTCTTCGCTGTGTCGTGGATGTGGCTGGCTGGTCGGCTGATAACATTGCCCTAGGAATGGGGGGTGGCTTATTGCAGCAGCTTGACCGCGATACCTTAAAATTTGCTATGAAAGCATCTTCGGTTGGCATTCGTGAAGATGTTGATGTTGAATTTATGGGCCGACCAGATACTGAATCTCGATTGGTATGGCGTGATGTATTCAAAGACCCAATTACTGACTCCGGAAAAGCCTCAAAGAAAGGCAAAGTAAAATTGTGGGAGTCAGGTGGAGAATATCAGACCAGCGTTGATAAACCAACTAACTGGACGGATAAAGGATTTGAATGGGTAGACGCTATGGAAACTTATTTTGAGGATGGTGAAGTAAAGTTCACACAAACGTTTGACCAAGTTCGGGCTAACAGTAATCTATGATGCCACTACTACCGAGCAATCCTAATACTATTGCTCCAAGTGTGATGGATGCGGCGGACAGATTAACATATCTCCGCCGCATTGATACATACGAAAGAAAAACTACCCTCGAAAGAGAGTTGGAAAAATTAAAACTTGAACAACAAATTAACACGGAAATTAAAAATGACTAAAATTTATATGGTAATTACAGATAGTGGTGATGGCTCTAACGGCATTCAATGGGTAACCGATGAAGATGTGTTGGAGAAGATGGAAGAACTAGCAGACGAAGGCGACGAAAGTTATGCATCCGGCGACGGCCTGCAATCAAGAGTGCTTGTCTTTCCAGAAGGATTCGATCTCAAAGCGTGGATGAAAACGAACCACCTGAGCTTGACTACGATAGAAGACATGGATTACTAACCTGTAACCTTCGCCCACCGCTTACGAGCAGCGACAGCCATCTTTTCTCGTTGCTCTTGGTTTCTTGGAATTCTGCCTGCAGTCCATTCTGGGCCCGGGCAGTTTTCCGAAAACTGGTGGACTACTCCATTGTTCCACGTCCTCAATCCGCGTCGATTGCCCGCACATAATTCATTAGCCTCTGCCGATCTCTTTTTATTGTTCTGTTTTCTCGACGCCTTCTGTTTAGCAATAGCACTTTCGGATGGCTTGTACTCTCTTGCTTTGTGAACCGCTCGAAGATGGGCTATTGTTGCTGCAGAGTGTTTGTGTCCTGTTGCTCCGTCTCCACCGTCTGTTTTATTAGTCAAAATACCCGTACCTAAATCTTTTCTGCCGTACCACTTGATCATCTTTCGTTCTAGTGCAAACGCGCCTAGTTCGGTTAAATTCCGCTCGAGGAATACTATACGAGATAAGTCAGTGGGTGGAGAAAAGTGAACGTGTTTATCAAAGGCACGATGCCCACATCCTTTTCCAATGTAGTATGGTGTACCATTTGTTCTCAAATAAGCATATACGTAAAAGCGTAAATACATTGCTGATGCTCCTTTAAAGCGTTAGAGTGGATAGATGGTGAGACATCGTGATCCACACCTCTATTTATGCGTCAACATTGAGTGTGTTGACCGCAACAACAATACAAGGTATACTTACCTCAATGAACCAACTGCTTGCTGTTGCGCAAGCCAAAGCTGCCACAATATGAACATCGAAGACTACTCGCTGGTGCGCTTGTTTGACGATTCTGCAATGCACATCGTCCAACACATCCTGGAGTTGAATGCCCATGACCTATACCTCCGCTTTGGGTATCAAATTACCCCAGAGCGGCTGGAGACGTATGTTAAAAAATCATTCGAGACTGTGAACACGCGGCAACGTGCTGACTTCTGGTTCGGCATCAAACAAGGGAACGATCTCGTTGCTACACTGCACGTTGCCACAGTTGACGACACTGCAGAATTTGCGTTTACTACTGCTGAGCTACATCGTGGCCGCAAGCTCGGTCAGTTGATGTTTGCGCGTGGGTACCAGCTAGTGACTGAATACTCAATCACACGGATCTACATGGTTTGCTTGACACAAAACCAAGCGATGCGACACATCGCTAAGAAGTTTGGTCTCGCTGTTATGACACAAGGTACTGAGAGCGAAGGGTCTGTGAACATTCAGTACCCGGTGTCGCTAAAACAAATGGACCAAATCAAGCACTCGATCGTCGACAAGAGTTTGTTCATGTAATTGGAGAATCGTATGAGTATCCTACTAGGGGTCGTCGCACTGGCCTTTATATACAGTCTAGTCACTGCTGCAGATAAACTGACACCAGCTGGAATGTTCGGTGAAGCGCGGATCGCGGTAATGTTTGTTGTGATGGCAGGTTTGCTCACTGGTGCAACACTGATTATTGATGCTGCAACATCTGCACCATCACATCCGTCACTTGCGTATTCTCCAGCTAAGTTTCGTGAATTAATGAATCGCAAGTGCATACTCCAATCAAAAGGACAAGGCGGGACAGCAACTGATATTCTATACACCGCGTACTGCACTGCATTGGACTCTCCCGACTTGCCAAAAGACTTGCAAGGAATGGGTGCTGTGACTGGATATCAGGATCCGATGCGTATACTCGACGACAGGAACATCAAATATAAAACTAGTAACTTTTGGCTTGGTGCTTACCTAACTAACGACCCACAGGATTTTAGTCCCCCTGTGCTCTTCTACAAAGACGGAACTCGCCCGGAAAACAGCCTGCTGCGTTTTTGGGAAACTAAAGCAATTCGATAAGGAGAATCAAAATGAATGATAAAGAAAACAGTTTTGGCCAAATGGTCAATCAGGTGATGATTATCATTGCGGTGTTCTTTGTAGTTAAGTGGTTCTGGATGTTGTGCATCTGGTTGACCCCATCGAACAGTAGAGGAGAGAAGAATAAACTAGTCACGGCATTGATCGGTGTGGTGCTGGTATTTGGAATGTATAGTGGCTGCAAGATTCTCGGTAGCAACCCTTCACATCCATCCTCCCACTACACCCCAGCGGAATGGAGAACACTAGCAAAGCGCAAGTGTGTGTTCGAGTACTATCACGAGATTCAAATGCGAGCGCAGTGCGTTGGATTTGATCACGCGGATATTCCGAGCGACTTGCAGAACACGTTTCTGTATCGTGCGGATGAGGTACTCTCGCAGCGCGGTATTCGAACAGTGAGCAACGATCTTATTAACATTGAACGGTATCAATCGAATGATCCGGAGTATTTCATTCACCCGGATATGACATGGCGCGATGGCCACCATGCTGGTGTGTCGGTTATTAAATTTTGGGATTGGAGTATGCTAGATGACAGTAAATACTAAAGCGAAGCTGCGCGAGCTGCTTATACAAATCTCGCACGGTACTCACGACCCGATGCCAACACGAATGCTGCCGTATCCTGATGAAAAAGCAATGCAAGTAGACGAATGGTGGCAAGCTTATTTTATATCAGCCAGAGACTCATATCGAGCCCTGGCCCACGAAGCAATTAAATTATTGGACAACAATGCATAAGGAAAAGTATCATTCATATCGCCGCCATTTCGTGGCGAGCGATTTACATTTTAACCACAAAAACATCGCACTGTACTGTCCAGAAAGTCGTGGACAGTTTGTACAGCAAGTTGGAATGAATCTGGATGATTCGCCGGTGTACGAACACTACATCGAAGCGATGAACGAAGAAATCATTCAGAAGTGGAACACACTGGTGCAGCCAGGTGACCACGTGTTTATCTTGGGTGATGTGGCGATGGGGCGCATTGACCAGGCTCCAGCATTGATTCGCCGGTTGAACGGTGACAAGACGCTGATCCGTGGCAACCACGATCGTGGCCTGATGCAGTCGCCTGAACTGGAAACACTGTTCATTGATATCAAGGACTACGCGTGCTTCAGTGCACGTGGTGTCGGCGTAGTAATGAGTCACTATCCGTTCGCAAGCTGGGACGGAATGGGACACGGTGCAGTAATGCTGCATGGACATTTACATGGTACTCCTTGTGTGGTACAAGGACGGATCAAGGACGTGGGGATTGATACTAATGATCTGTACCCATACGACCTCGAACAACTGCTGGAAGAGATGAAGAACATCTCTAAGCCAGTATACGATCATCACGGCGACGTAATCGCCGGTTGAGAACAATCTCCATTTCGGAGATTGTTAATATTAGTGGGTAGTCATACTCACTACTTTTCATTACTTTAAAGGAATATACAATGAAGAAACTTTTCACCGCTTTTGTTATCGCTTCTGCTGCTTTGACCGCTTCTGCAACCACCCTTGGTGTTGGTTACGAGTATCTCGGCGTTGCAAGCCAGGGTAACAAAACCCAACAAGAAAAGGCAACTGTTAGTCTCAGTCAAGCGACCAACTACGGCACAATCGACGGCGCTCTAACCAATGACAAGACCAACGGCATTCAAAATATCCAAACTGGATACGAAGTTGGCTATACCTACCCGCTAGTGATTGGTGGCCATGCTGTGCTTCCTCGTGTGGCAATCGGTAATGTCAATACACTAAACGCTGACGGTCATTTTGCTGACGCTGGTGCTGAGGTCCGCGCCACTGTATTTGGCATTCCAGCATTTGTTGCAGCTGACTATCGCTTGAATACAGCCGACGCTTCTTCTAACCAGAAGACTTACCAAGTCGGTGTGGATTATCCTATCAACAAAGCCTTCTCTGTCCGCGCAGCTCTCAAGCACGTCAACATCAGTAATACTGAGTTTCAAAACGGTATCGCTGCTACTGTCAAATACGCATTCTGATCTACACTGATCTCAAATAGTTTAAAAAGGGCCCCAATGGGGCCCTAAAG
>Ga0214165_1000094_pt1 | contig 71289 bp, 59 predicted proteins | sample TroBogypolimnion_34_FD_153004 | JGI IMG/M metagenome (GOLD analysis project Ga0214165, IMG submission 153004) | Freshwater microbial communities from Trout Bog Lake, WI - Practice 03JUN2009 hypolimnion v3 | ecosystem: Environmental > Aquatic > Freshwater > Lake > Hypolimnion/Profundal zone ... | reverse complement strand
TCACTGTCCAGTTTGCCGTGGAATCAGTGTCCAGTTTGCGCTGGAATCACTGTCCAGTTTGGCATGGAATCAGTGTCCAGGTTGGTCTGGAATACGCACGGGGGCTTGCGATATGGAGGTCCCCCAAGAAATACAGGGTAAAAATATTCCGAAAATAATCGATAATGCGCGCATTCTATTCCTGTTAATTTTCATAGTTTTCTTCTTTGATAATAGATCTTAAATTGAGAATCATAGTGTTTGGGTGCTAAGAATTTCTCACAAAAAAGTTGCCCAGAACCCGCCTATCAAGCCAAGAATAGCACCCAAAATAGCGCATATAAGAACGCCTTCAAGTGTCAATTTGTACAGAATAGCGATGGCGATTCCCGTGCCGATCCCAACCAGCATTCGGTATATACACGATCTTGTGGGATGCTGTTCGTCTCCAGTTATTACCATATAGACCGCAAAAACGCAGAACATGAAACCGGCCAATTCAACTCTCCAGTTTGCGAACATTGGAAATGAATTCCGCAACCACAATGAAAACAATAATATCGCGCCAAACCCAACGGCGAAGCCAAGTTCAATCAGGAATTTTTTCACGATGTATAGGGAGCTGGAGGAGCTTACAATTTAACCACGATGTTAGGTTCCATGCCAGATGTGTGTGCAGTGATTTTCATTTGGCGGATTCCGATCTGGATGTGATCATTGAGCTTCTGTAGAAGATGCGTTTAGACGGATGATAGTCTGCTGTCTGTAATAAAGCAGGCAAATCGCTGCTCTGTCTTGACCGTCCGTTGTGTCTCGACAACAGACTGTCGCGATGGTCTGCAATCCGGCATCCAATTTTTGTAGCGGAACATAATTTTTCGCTGCGCCAAAGCAGACAGTCAGCTAATTCCGCTACCGAGACACAGCGGACTGTCAGGATATTGAATCTGAACGACTGCTTTGGTGGATTAAACAGTAAGCTGTTTGCCACCACGGGAACGCCATACTTGCCAAAGCGTGGCCGATATACCAAGCATAAGCGGCGGCAGATACGCAGACGCAAGAAATAGTGCTTCAGTAAAGAGAGTGACATCAGATATTGAGGCTCTACCCCATGTAAAGGGTTGAAACAACAACGCCACCAGACAAAGCCCCCAACTCCAAACCAAGATTCGCGAACCAGAGAAAAAACCTTGGACGATAATTCCCCCGCTTACGTAGGCGAGCGACTCAAAAATGAACCCATACCCGTATGTGGTATAAAACGAGTGCATATGAAATAGACTCTCAGAAGTTTGCCAAATTAGCCAAATGCTAACTAATTCGCGAGCAAGCGTATCCGTCGCCAGATATGCGACGATGAATACGAGAATATTCTTCTGAAAGTGAGACATGGAGGGTATCTGAAACTATGTGTATTTTGTGAGTGACTAGTTATGACCGACAGTTGCTTAACCGTCATTCTGCACGTCAGTGGCTGCTGTACTGCTGACACCAGACGTTCAAGTGCTACCCTCTGACAGTCAGCAAATGGCACGATGCAGCTTTACGCCTGTGCCAATATCATGCCACAAAGCGGGCATTCATGGTCAATTGTGTTCGAGCCAACGTGACCGACCGCTTTGGCCGAACAGGAGAAGCTAATCGACCGGCACCCAACTGTCTGCTGTATATTAGCAAACAGCCGTTCATTTTCGATAATTGACTAGCGGTTTATGGCACACACCAGCCCAACTGGGATCATTATTGAGCGGAAAAAACTGGGCGTTCGAGTTTTTTGTTCCAGTAATTTTTCATCCCTTCCAATTGTTTATCGTATTAGACAAACTGAAATAGTATGGTTTAGCTGAATTGATTTTGGTAAAATTCGCACATGTCAGATACTGTTTATTGCTACCACTGCCGCGCTCAACACCCTCGTGCTGAAATGCGCTTGATCGTTTCCAAAACCGGGAAACGATGGAGATGTGTAAACAGCATCAAAGCTGCCGCTACGTCAGCAAAGGATATTGCTCTCAGAGATGCCTACGGTAAGAAAGTGAGTGAGGATAACAAGGAACTAGCCAGCCTGCGGCAACACATCAGAAATGCAATTGAAAAAACCACTCCGAGATGTCCAAAATAGTTAAATTGCTAGTCTGATTTATACCCAGGCTCAAAACGCCCCCTCGACCAACTCATATTTTGAAAGAGCGGATCTGAACATCAATCGGATCTGCTTTCCATCCACCCCCCATTCGACAAGCTCACGTACAGCTTGATCAAGCATTTCCTCCGCAATTTTTTTTCCTTGAGCGACATCATCAACTAAAGATCTCATATCTTTAAGATGATATGGATTCTCAAAAGTCAGCAAAGTGATTGCCGAGCGGCTTCTGCACCCAAGCTTGCGCACTGCGATTGATACAAATTCAAGCTTCCGCTTATCGCCCATCGGTTTTTGGCCAGAGCTGTACTGCCGAATCAATCCATTTGAAATCTGCAATCCATGCAACCGTAACTGTGACGCCAATCCACTTAATGTCATCCCAGTTTCAGCTACAACCGCTTTAACAAGATCTTCTGTTTCTTTTGCAGCGGCAAACATTTCCTTGTCGTCAGCATATTTTTTCGGCTTAGCCATATGTTACCTTTTATGAAATTAATAAATTAATAAAAAGTAAAATAACTATAACATATCATATAGTTATGTACAACTTAAAAAGTTACCAATATAGTGGAAAAAATTTACCGACACTGAAAGATAGCCAACTGGCCACACACTAAAATGACACATGTTACCGAACATAAAACAGAGCAGGTCCCTGAACAGGCCAAGGATTTACACAAAAGGGATCAGCTTGCCGCAGCTCGCGCTTCGCTGGCTGAAAAGGGCAAAAGCCCGCGCGAAATTGGTCACGAGTCGTTATTAAAAGTCATTCAGTGGATATATCGGTGGGGATATACAACGTCTTCAATTATTCAGGTAATAGTTAACAGAACCTCAGGCGGCTATGCCAATAAACTAACCAACCAAGGTTGGCTAGTTTATACAAAAACCTCATCAGGCACGCCTGCCGGCTTTTACACCCTATCTGAAAAAGGTTTGGCGGAAGCAGAGAGACACACCCAACTTTTATACAATTATCAGGAAATCAACCCATACAGAGTTGATCAACTGCAAATCCGCCACAATATTCTTGCTCAGTCAGCATCACTGAATGGACTGAAGGCAGGAACCATCATTTCGTACGAATCAGAGCGTATGTTAGCAGCTGAAGGCGATAAATTTAGTAAAAAGCGGCCAGATGTGGCTTGGGCTACGAAATCCCAATTACGTATCGCCATAGAAATCGAGCTAACCGCAAAGTGGGGTCAAAAGCTGGATGAATTCATCCTGAGAATAGCAGCCGGTCTCTCTTCTGCCGAGGGAAAAACCGGAAATTATGATCGATTCATGATCGCCTCAGACAGCCCGGCCATTATTTCGCGATACAAAGATGCGGTTAAGCCCGGCGCAGTCGTGTCGACTTGGAAAAAAAGTCCGCGAAACCACTGGGTTCAAGATAAAACCGAACCTGTTCCGGATTGGTTAGCCAGCAAAATCGATTTTTATTTAATAAAAAAGTGAATCATGAGGCTTCGACTTATCGCACTTTCTTCAATCGTTACACTGCTCTTAGGATGTGGTGAAACTGACTTTGAGAAGCAATTACAAGCTAATGAGAGAAAAATTCAAGCCACTGCACGTCTGGATTGGAATTCCGGCATTTCCATTGACGGTATCGCTGACGCAAAAGTTTACTGCGCCCAAAATCCCGGCATTCAAGAATGCAATATCATCGACGACCGGCTCTTCGAGATATCAAATGCGTTGGCTAGCTGCCTGTCTGATCAACGTACTACGCTATGCAAAAAAACCATTCGCACTCTGAGCCAGAGTAAGATTTTACCTTTACTGCCCAAAACCAACGCGGTCGAACTGCCAATTAATCCACTCTACTGGAAGCTCCCTAACGCCATGCTGGATAGTCTTTCCCATCAGGAAAACTACAGAACTGAGGTGACTTTACTATGGTGGAGCAAGTGGAAAAACTTCATTATCGTCATTGGCGCACTATTTTTGACAATCACTGCAATCTGGGCATGGTTGAGCCATGATACGAAATCTAAAGCAGCGCTCGCCACCCTAGCTGCCGAAAAACGTGCCAAGCAAATCTCTCAAGAAAAAATTCGTCGCCAAAAACAAGAAGCGGCTCGGATCGAAAGCGAACAACAGGAACTATTAAAGAACGAAGCGGCTGCGGCAGAGGAGCAACGCATTCAAGCCGAGCAGTTAAAAAAACAAGAGGCCGCATCTGCTGCCGCCAAGCTTGCCGCCGAGCAAAGCGAAGCTGCATATATTCTTGAAATCGCCTTTAAATGCGCGACTCCGAAACAGAAAAAGCTCAAGCATTCTGAATTATCAGCGTCAATTTCTAATTCAAAAAGGGCTGTTGATCGCTAAGGCGATGAACATCTGATCGCCCAATGACCTCCATGCGCACACTCAACCTAGATCAAGCGGCAGAATTTTTGCATGTGCATCCGGTCACGTTACTGAGAATGGCGCAGTCAGGAAAAGTCCCAGCTGTTAAGCCGGGAAAGTGCTGGGTGTTTATCGACCTTGACCTAGCCGAATGGATGCGCGCACAATACTCGACGCGGGCATCGGAAGCTGTACGCAATGAAAGGAAACAAAAATGCCACTCTTCCGACGCAAAAATTCCACGATTTGGTGGGTTGATTTCACCATCGACGGAAAACGCATACAGCGCACTACTGGCACAGAAAACAAGCAGCAAGCAGAAGAGTTCCACGACCGGTTAAAAACCGAATTGTGGGAGCAAAAACGACTAGGAACGAAACCTCGACGGACATGGCAGGAAGCTGCTGTACGCTATGCCGAGGAGAAAGCTGACAAAGCTACGCTGAACACGGACCTGTCGCACTTTCGCTGGCTGCATACACATCTGTCCGATAAGTACCTTGATGAAATCAGCAAAGATTTGATTGCTGAAATTACCAAAATTAGAAAGTTGCCGTACAGCATTCCTCGCGCAAAAGGGCCGGATCGGCAAATTGATCCGAAACCCGCAACGGTCAATCGAACACTGGAGATTATTCGTTGTGTTCTGAGACTCGCGAGAGATGAGTGGGAATGGATTGACCACATCCCGACCGTGAAACTGCTAAAGGAAGCCACTCGGCGCATTTCGTGGATTACACGCGAAAAAGCTGAAGAACTTCTGAACGCATTGCCGTTTCACTCGTCGGAAATGATGCGTTTCACCTTGGAAACCGGATTACGGCGCGCAAACGTGACGCACATTGAATGGGAACAGGTCGATCTTGAACGCCAGACAGCATGGATCCATCCGGATCAAGCCAAGGCGGGCAAACCGATTCCCGTACCGCTTTCTGATAACGCTGTTGCGATTCTCCGTCGTTGGGCAGGAAAACACGAGAAGTACGTATTTGTCTTTGAAGGAAAGCCGGTAATACAGACGGCGACCAAAACGTGGCGCACGGCATGTGCATCGGTTGGACTAAAAAACTTCCGCTGGCATGACCTCAGGCACACGTGGGCAAGCTGGCATGCGCAAGACGGCACGCCGCTCAATGTCCTACAAGAACTAGGTGGTTGGGAGAGCTCTGAGATGGTGAGGCGGTATGCGCACTTATCAACGGTGCATCTGGCGGACTATGTAAATCGTCGTCAGGCTTTAAGTGACGTTTCGGTGACAGTAAATAACAAAGGGCTAAGCATTTCTGCCTAACCCTTTGATTTTACATCCGAATATGGTGCGCCCGGAGCGATTCGAACGCCCGACCCCTTGGTTCGTAGCCAAGTACTCTATCCATCTGAGCTACGGGCGCATGGTACAACTTACTTACTTCGTTTCATTCCAACGAGCCGCGCATTATAACGAAAAAAAATTATATTGCAAGCACCTTGGCGGAGAAGGAGGGATTCGAACCCTCGATTCAGGTTATCCCCGAATGCTCCCTTAGCAGGGGAGTGCCTTCGACCACTCGGCCACCTCTCCGAAGGCCGCGCATAATAAGACAAACCCCTATGTGCGTCAAATCATTTATGAATATTTATTAATTATTTTCGAGATCAACGGACAACTAACGCCGAACAAGTCAGGAGAAATTACAAAATAATACATAAAATCAGTAAACTACAATAATCGATTGAAAATTCGGACAATGCGCACAAATTTACTGGCAGACGACCAGCCACACCAAACAATATTCATAAAAAGAAAATAGGATTTTTCGCCGCATACTTGAGATAATTACGCATGAACGATATTAAACAAAACCCCTTCTCGGCTCCGGAAGATTCCGCCGGACGCTCTTTTAATGAATTACCCCTGTCGCCCGGCATGCAGGAGACGCTGCAGCAATTGGGTTACCTGACCATGACACCGATCCAGGCGGCCAGTCTGCCGGCAGCGCTTGCAGGACAGGATCTGATCGCACAGGCGAAGACCGGTAGCGGTAAAACAGCCGCCTTTGCACTCTCTTTGCTCACCAGATTAAATCCGCGTCGCTTTGCTGTGCAAGCCATGGTGTTGTGCCCAACGCGCGAACTGGCCGATCAGGTAACTCAGGAAATCCGCCGACTGGCCAGATCCTGCGACAACATCAAAATCATGACCTTGTGCGGCGGCAGCACCATGCGACCACAGATCGCCAGCCTAGAGCACGGTGCACATATTGTGGTGGGCACTCCAGGTCGCATCATGGATCACATGGAACGCGGCACACTCGACTTATCGGCACTCAATACCTTAGTGCTCGATGAAGCCGATCGCATGCTGGACATGGGTTTTTACGACGACATCGTCTATGTTGCCAAACGCTGCCCCGCCGATCGACAAACCCTGCTATTTTCGGCGACCTACCCCGATGGTATCGCCAAACTCGCTCGCCAGTTCATGTGCAATCCGCAAGAAATCAAACTACTTGAACAGCACGAGACCAGCAAGATCCGCCAGCGCTTCTATGAAGTGTCCAACGAGGAACGTCTGGAGGCGGTCGGCGCCCTGCTCCGCCATTACCGACCTGTCAGCACTTTAGCTTTTTGCAACACCAAGCAACAGTGCCGCGCCCTACTGGAAGTGCTGCATGCACAAGGCATCAAGGCACTGACATTGAATGGCGATCTGGAACAACGCGAGCGCGATCAAGTACTGATCCAGTTCGCCAATCGCAGTTGTTCAGTGCTGGTTGCGACCGATGTCGCCGCGCGCGGCCTAGATATCGCACAACTCGAAGCAGTCATCAATGTCGATGTCACCCCAGATCCGGAAATCCACGTACACCGTATCGGTCGTACAGGACGCGCCGATCAGGACGGATGGGCACTCTCCCTGTGCGGACCTTCTGACCGTCACCGCATCACCAGCATCGCAAAAATGACGGGGAACATACCGGAATGGCACGAGATGAGTGCGCTGTTAAATGAGGATGAGTCACCACTCATTCCTCCCATGGTGACGCTGCAAATTTTGGGCGGGCGAAAAGAAAAGATACGCCCCGGTGACGTACTGGGTGCACTCACGGGGGACGCCGGCTTCACGCGCGAACAGGTAGGCAAGATCACCGTAACCGACTTCACCACTTATGTGGCCGTGGTACGTAACATCGCAAGTGAAGCTGTACGCCGCTTATCGGCGGGCAAAGTGAAGGGCAAGACCGTCAAAGTCCGCGCACTGTAATCCTTCGAATAGCGCAGCTATCAACCAGTCTGCGCTATTCGACATTCAACCGGTACGACTTAAATTAAACTCAAGATAATCGCAATATAAGAGTCGCCCAATTGCTATGCTATACGTCATATAGTAAGGCTGTTGACCGCTTTAAAAATGAATTTAGCGTGACTCAGGCAATAATTCCCGACGAACAATCCAACCTTGCAGAAAAAACCCCATAACATGGCGAATCTACTCGGCACAGCAGGTAAAACCGCCAACAACCTGATGCACAGCCTAATCTAGGGCACCCCCTTATTGAAAATCAAGCGGAGATTTTACTGTTAATCTTGTCGGGCAAGGTGATATTCAATTCAAGCACATCATAGCGATCGTGATTTTCCAGTTGCACTTTGAAGGAGTCTCTATCCACATGAATATACTTGGCAATCACTGCCATCAATTCTTCCTGCAAGGCCGGCAGATAATCAGGTGTAGCAGTCCCGCGTCCCGCACGCTCATGCGCCAGGATAATTTGTAAACGTTCTTTGGCAACTGCCGCCGTCTTTTTTTCCGGGCCACGCAGGTAATTAATCAAACCATCGATCATGGACATCTCAGTGACCCCCCAACAGGCGTTTGAAGAAACCAACTTTTTCAGCATTAATAAAGCGCATCGGCAATTCCTCTCCCATAAAACGCCCGACCACATCGCGGTAAGCTTCCGCCACATCGCTCTTCTCAATGTGGATGGCCGGCGTGCCGGAATTGGAAGCCTGCAATACCGACTCAGACTCAGGTATCACTCCCAACAGTGGAATACGCAAAATCTCCTGAATATCTGTCACCGACAGCATTGCGCCTGTATTGACACGACGAGGGTCGTAACGCGTCACCAGCAAGTGCTCTTTGACTGGTTCCAGACCATCAACCGCCCGCTTGGATTTAGCCGCAAGGATACCCAGAATACGATCCGAATCGCGCACCGAAGAGACTTCCGGATTGGTGACCACCAGCGCTTCATCGGCGAAATACATCGCAGTAAAGGCGCCAGACTCAATCCCTGCAGGAGAGTCACAGACGATGAAATCAAACGTTAACTTGAGTTCATCCAGAATACGTTCAACACCTTCCAGATTCAGCGCATCCTTATCGCGCGTCTGTGAAGCCGGCAAGATATAAAGGTTGTCGCAACTCTTGTCCTTGATCAGCGCCTGTTTGAGCGAGACTTCACCGTTGATGACATTGATGATGTCGTAGACAACGCGCCGTTCACAACCCATGATGAGATCGAGATTGCGCAGACCCACGTCAAAGTCGATCACCACGGTTTTGTTACCCCGCATAGCCAGACCGGTTGAAAAACTGGCACTAGTCGTTGTTTTACCAACGCCACCCTTGCCTGAAGTAACTACAATAACTTTAGCCACGTTTAATTCCTGAACAATTGATAATTTTTGTACATTTTACTCGCAAAGTGCGATGCCGGAAAATTTCTATCAATAAAACATAGAATTAATCACTAAACGGGAACCTTCCAGACAGACGTGCGCCGGTTTTCCGCTGACATTTTCTGGAACTCCCTCTTCAAACACCTTGAAACATCCCGCGATTGAGAGCAGTTCCGCTTCCAGACTCTGCACGAAGATACGCGCGGCTTCATTCCCCCTCGCTCCGGCAATCGCTTTGCCGCGCATCGGCGCATAAACATGAATATCACCATCCGCAATCAGCTCGGCGCCTGCATTGACGATGGCTAACACGACCAGATTAGCGCCCTCCGCATAAATACGCTGTCCGGTGCGCACAGGCTTATCAATCACCATGGTCTGACGAACGAACGGCACTGGCGCGACGACAGACGCCACAACGTCAACGGACTGGGTGGCTGCGACGTCTTTAACTTCGGGTACGACGGAGTAAACGGTCAGTTCTGGGGTCACCGGATCAGAAGAAAACAACTTTTCCTGTACCGGTAACTCACGGTGCCCGGCAACAGAGAGCGCGTCACCTGTCTCCCGGCGTAAAGGGTTTCTGACCGGCCCATCAGGAAACAACCCCAAACCCACCTTGACCGCTGCAGCACGCTGCGCTTCTGAACCACCAACCACCCCTGCCGCGCACATACTATGCTTAAGCATAAACGGCATCAATTCGGAAAAGTTTAACTCGCTACTGTTGTCGGCAATGGCAGACAAATCAAGCACGATCGGTGTGTGGGCAAAAAAATCAGGCGTTTGACTCAGACGCTGCTTCAGCTGTTTTTTAAGTTCAGCCATATCGGCGGTATTGATATGTAGCTGCAACAGGGTCAAATTGCCGGTTTTTATCTTAAATGCGGGATCTTCGCTCGTCATATATTCTTAGTACTCAGCGTGTTTGCAACAGACTGTATGGATTGACTGCAATTAAACGAAAGGCGACGCCACCGGGGTCACCCTCTAAAACGGTGCATCATACCTGTTTCCCCTGTAAATCTCACACAGATTTTGTAATACACTCAGATTAAATATAGGTAAACTAGGGCAATGTATGCAACTCATCGTACAAGGAAACGGCTTTAACCTTCGCAATTCTGGCGCCGCACTGAACAACGCCAGAGAAGGGGAAACAGTACAGATACGAACAACTGCCGGGCGCACCGTGAGCGGCATTGTCGTGGATGAGGGCGTCGTTAAAATCAATCCGTAAATTTGCACAAACCTGATCTACATCAATGCATTTTTTGTAATGTGCGCTGCGGTAGAGCTATGATATATTAGCCTATCCTAATTTATCGCATAATCATCATGACCGATTTCACGGCGTTCAGTGCAGAGGCTGTTAAAGCCCTGGAAGAAAAACTAAACAACCATCCGTTATATGAAGCGATTCAAACCATGGAAGATTTAAGGTTATTCATGGCGCATCATATTTATCCGGTATGGGACTTCATGTCTTTGCTCAAGTACCTGCAGTATCGGATTGCGCCGGCAACCTATCCATGGAAACCGCACGCCAATTCATCCACCCGTTTTTTCATCAATCAGATTGTCTTGGGTGAAGAATCGGATGAAGGACTGCCCGACACAGATGGCAATCCAACTTATGTCAGTCATTTTGAGCTCTACTGTGAAGCGATGCGTGAAATCGGCGCCAACCCTGTTGATGCGATTCATTTTTGTGATATCGCATTTGATGCGGGCATAGATCAGGCATTGGCGCTGAGCACCACGCCAGTTCCTGCACGCGAATTCATGCGAACCACTTTCGATTTTATCGCCACAGGAAAAACCCACGTGGTAGGTGCCGCCTTTGCGTTAGGACGCGAACACATCATCCCGGAAATGTTCCGCTCATTCCTCTCCAGAATGAACATCACCGAACAAGACGCACCCGCATTTCATTACTACCTGAAACGGCACATTCATCTGGACGAAGGTTTTCACGCTCCCCTCGCACTGAAAATGATGAATGAATTGATCAATCAGGATGCAACAAAACTACAAGAAGCTGAAGAAGCCGCTTACACTGCCGTCAATGCCAGGATTAGACTCTGGGATGGTGTTCTTGCAGCAATCAAAGCGAGCAGATTTAATCAATAGCAATTCAGTAAACAAACCACCTTCAGATCCAATCGCATCAAAAGCACGTATTACAGTAGACAGAACAACTATGAACACACTCAAAAAACTGTACTGTGTCGTGCTTCTTTTTTTTGCAGCAACGGCACTGGCTGATCCGCGTATTCAAGCGCGCCCGGCAGATTACCTGCTGAGTGGCTCGCTCGTACTGTCATCAGGACAGGTGCTGCCAGCCGGCACACGCTGGTATCAAGCACCCGACATTGAACGACTCAAACACGAAGTAGCTGACGCGTCATTTCGAGGCGATCTGACCGAGGCTCGGCGCATCGTATTCGGCTACGATCTAATTACCAACACCTATGCCACGATCGGCGAAGGCCGGCAAGACGGCCAACCTCCGCTAGCCCAGGGAAAGATCATGAACTGCTCCAGTTGCCATGCACAAGGTGGAACGGTTCCTTTTGCTTATGCTTTTTTCCGTACTTTGAGTTTTTTTGGTTTGCGGGAACAAGGAGACAAGGGCGTTTACTTTGAAGGCTTAGCCTACCACCGGGATGCGCGCACCCGTGCACGCGACTGCGGACGAGAATGCGGTGGGCCTGTCATGCTGACCGACAACTCCTACGAAATGGATGGATTAATATCCTGGCTCAAAGTGGTGCGAGATGGCATCTATCCGGGCGAAGGATTGCTATTTGACGCATTCAAGCACAAAGCGGATCAGGCAAAAATTCCCGGCGCACAGATTCCCCTGTTCCCCAAAGTGATGGAGATGACCTCTGATCCGCTATCGGGAAAATCCATTTATGATACACATTGCCTGCGCTGCCATGAAGCTAAAGGCGCAGGCCAATGGAGTGATTCTCGCGGATATCTTGTCCCCCCGCTCGCTGGCAAGGGATCTTTTTCACAAGCAGGCGGACCACTGATGATTCCGGTAGGTGCGGCCTTTATTCATCGAAACATGCCCCCTGACAACCCGGGTCTACTCTCACAGCAAGAAGCACTGGACGTGATGGGCTATGTCGCCAGTCTGCCGCGTCCCTCGGTATGGTGGCAAGACTATTTCCACCGCCACAACCCTTGCGCTCGCCCGGCCTATTTACCGCTGCATGTCGGCACCGTTCCCCGCGAGTTCCCATTCTCTAAACAACAGGCTCAGTTCGGCCCCTGGCAAGCCATTTCCGACTGGCTGAGCAGTGATGCCTGTAAGGCCTCCAACCCGGCGATACCCGCAGCTCTGGAATGGGACTTTACCACGCTGACGCCGATATGGTAATCCGTTGAAAATATTAATTATTTAATCAGCGCTCAATTAAAAGCACGATCGTGGTTGGCGGTTGATCATTGCTAACCACATTAAAAAACGATTTCACGCCGAGACTCGGGGGGCGCGGAGAAAGTCGACTTCACGCAAGATTACTTCATTTCTAATGTCGTTGCAGATGAAAAATTGATCACCTCTTCTATTCCTTGTGAGACGATCGCGCACCGCATATCTTCATTGGTTAACCTCATCCGCAACAAGACCGCCACATCTTGTCCGCGTTTAATTGAGGATAGCCCGGGGTCGAAATCCAGGTCGAATATGAAACATTCCGAATGAACCGTAATTTTTAGCGCTCGGTAGCGTACCCGCGTATTCAAACGTCGCGCATTGGTCTCCTTCCAACTCCAGCATAGCGACAAAGGCTTCTGTTCCGAATATTTCCCCCGCCGGCGTAACCGGTTCAATGCGAGCCGTCTTGGAAACCTCATTACTGGAGAAGGTTTGTTTCTGTTCGAAATGATCATACAAACTAAAAACCGGTCCGTAATGCAGCCCTATCCTCATTAACAGCGGCTCTTCCAGTTCGAGCATCGATTGATCGAGCTGAGCCAGGGCCTCATTTAACGCGAAAGCAATTCGAGCTGCGACGGACGCACGCTTAGTGATCATATAAATACCATCCCCCCACGTATCGATCAGCTGAATCTCAGGCCTGAATTTTTCGATAGCTTTTGCAAGATAGGGATTCAACACATTGAAATACCACAGCACGTCGCGATCACTGAGTTTGCTGTAACCTCGGATATCCGAAAACAAGATCGCATGGAGCTCACGTTGAATCTGCGTTTCTTCGTCAGGCAAAGTTCGATACTCACGAGGAAATTTCGCCATCGAACAGGGAATCACTTCGACAGGTTTTTTCAAACTACGCCATTTAGCGACATTACGGCAGACGCCTGAGGACGGATATTTTACGACCTCATCCCACACAGCCAGTTGCAACACGCTGGCTCCCAAGGAATTAGAGCGCATAATCGCCATTCCCATACCGATATCGGCACAATACTCAAAAATCGTGTCATCGCCCATAAAGTTCGACTCAGTCGCATAGGACACCGTATTTGCACGCAACAAACAGGCTTCGAAACGGATCACCCAGGCGTCTCCTACCGGACGTACTGCGCGCGCGCAAAAATCAACTTTCCCAAACGGTAGCCAGATATTCAGCTCCCCGCCATTATTCAAAACCGCTTCTGCAAAAAGAATGTCGGCACCCGCAGCCAGCGAGCCGTAGGCAACGGTCGCATGATGTGACGCGATGGCCGACTCAATTTGCGCAGCCAGCGCCACCTCTTGCGATTCGCTCACCGGCCGGTGCGGATCAAAGACATGTCCGCAGTAATAAATCACCGTTTCAGGCAGCAAACAATCCAGAATAGCGTCATCAATCAAATGGTAATCACATATCAATTTCAATCTTTGGCGCGTACGCGCACGCCGCACCAGATCATCCGCCTCCAGTTGCGCGACCGCTACGATCACAGGTTGCGCGTCAGCCGACCTGCCCAGCACCAGTAGCGCGGCGGCTTGTGTCGCTAAATTATAAAAAATGGGTTGCCCATCCTGTTGCGCCAACGCCAAGGCTTGCTTTGCCAGCACCATCGACTGTTGCCGGTCACCAGACAAAAGATACAGGGTCGCCGCGTTGATAGCCCGGTAATAGTCTCCCGTTTGAGAAAATATCTTATGATATGAATCCGCCGCCTTGTGCAGGCTGACCTCATCAGGACGGGAAAAAGCCAAGTCCTTCAGTATTCGCGCTTCCAATGCCAGTACATCCGCGCTCTGACTCAAATACAGTTTGTAATGATAGAAACTATCGAGCGCCCGTTGCGCGGCATCGCATTTCGCTAAGGACAGTACTAAACTATATTGATAAAACTCATTACCTGGATGCAACTTAAGCTCGGCTTCCGCCAAGTCATAAACCTTAAGGTGGTCACCCGCCCTTTGGGCCTCAACAATCTGCTCACGTATTGTTGCTATCGATTGAGTCATCATCGCCATTAAATAGATTATTTAACAAGAGGTTATAAAAACAGGCATTGCATAATGAATTAGCAAGCCTGCCTCATCCGTGTTTGAGCAAAATGATGCATCCATCGCCACGCCCGGCACGCAGACCAGTTCCTCACCACAATACAGCAGCGGCAGACGATCGCGCAACCAGGGAAGAACACGGTGTTCCTGTAGCAAATTTTTTAGGGTTCGGGTGGGAGAATTCTTATACGGGCGCAGCGATTCACCGCCCCGGCGCAGCCGCCAGGTCAATGGTGCGCCTTGCAGTTTAGCCTGACTGATCCCCTGCCCAGTGACGTAGCTCAACGTAAAAGAAGTATTGAGTGCAGGCCAGGCGAGTTCCTCACCAACCTGCCACGGCAAGATCCGAAGTCGATCAAAGTCTGCCAATGCGCGCAGCACATGCACGATGCCTTGATAACGACGCACCTGCCAGAGGCCCGCCGCGAAGTGGATGCACACGGCCGCATCCGCTTTTGCGCTCAACAACTGATGCAGCATATCCTCCAGCTGCGCGGTTTGCGGCATCGGGCAACCCAGTTGATACAAGAAATACCTCAACAGATTTTTAGCGCGTGCAAGACTCACCACCTGCAATGCCGCAACGCGTAGCGTGTTATCCAAGATCGCCCCGGCGCTGTCTATCTGCGCCAGCCCATCGAGCAATTCACTCGCTTCTGCAAAATGCTGCGCAGAACGTCCCAGTGTTTCACGGTAAGCGGGAAATTTTTCAGCCAATACGGGCAGCAGACGGTGACGCAGAAAATTGCGCGGATAACTGTCATCCGCATTGCTTTCATCTTCTATCCAAGCTAACTCCTGACTGTCCGCATAGGCTAACAGCTCCTGTCGGGTCGCATGCAGCAAGGGTCGCACGATCCGCTGCCCACTTGTCATGGCAGACAGCTCCGGCATCGCAGCCGCACCGCGCACCCCTGCACCGCGCAGCAGTTGCAGCAGCAGTGTTTCGGCCTGATCGTCGGCGTGATGTGCCAGCGCCACAAAATCGCAAGATTGCGCAGCGAAAGCTCGCAGGCGCAACTGCCGTGCAGCGTCCTCAATGCCATGCTCACGCAATGGATTGATGTCGACGTATTCGGTGTGCAGGGGAATGGAAAGCTTTGCGCACAACGTGGCGCAAAATTCAGCCCAGATATCGGCATTTTGACTTATGCCGTGATGAACGTGAAGCGCGGATAGTTGCCACGCATGGCCAGGTGCCAGGTGGTGCAACAAATGTAGCAACACCACGGAATCAACCCCACCGCTCAAACCGACCAGAATGGTACTGCCATCGGGCAATAAACCGGGCAGCGAGACTGCCACCCGACGTGTCAGCTTATCCGAGTGCAACTTCCTTGTACTTACCATAGCTCATCAGACGATCGAAGCGGTCACGCAACAAGTCGTTGGTTGATTTTTTCTGTGCGGCTTTAAGTGCATCCTGCAGCGCTTTACGCACATTTTCCATCGTCGCCGGATAATCGCGATGTGCGCCTCCCAAAGGTTCGGCGATGATCTTGTCGACTATGCCTAATGACTTCAAGCGGGTGGCCGTGATGCCCAGCGTTTCTGCCGCATCAGCCGCCTTATCGGCGCTCTTCCACAAAATTGACGCACAGCCTTCCGGTGAAATCACCGAATATGTGCTGTATTGCAGCATCAGCATCGCATCGCCCACCGCAATCGCCAGCGCACCGCCGGAACCGCCTTCACCAATAATAGTGCAGATCACCGGCACACGCAGCTCACTCATTTCATACAAATTGCGACCGATCGCTTCGGACTGACCACGCTCTTCCGCATTCACGCCTGGATATGCGCCCGGCGTATCGACAAACGTCATGATAGGAATGCCAAATTTTTCAGCCAGACGCATCAATCGCATCGCCTTGCGATAACCTTCAGGACGCGGCATGCCGAAATTGCGCACGATTTTTTCCTTGGTGTCGCGGCCCTTCTGATGACCGATCACCATCACGCTCTGTCCGTTGAAGCGCGCCAACCCACCGATGATCGCCTTGTCGTCGGCAAAATTTCGATCGCCGTGCAACTCCTCGAAATCCGTGAACAAATGTTCAATATAATCAAGCGTATAGGGACGCTGCGGATGACGAGAAACCTTGGAAATCTGCCACGAAGTCAATTTTGCGTAAATATCTTTGGTTAACGCTTCGCTTTTTTTCGACAGTTGATCAATCTCGTCAGCGATATCCAGCGCCGTATCATCGTTGACAACACGCAGTTGTTCAATCTTATCTTCCAGATCCGCAATCTGACCTTCAAAATCCAAAAATGTAATTTTCATGTTTGTCCTACTTTAGCTAGTAGCCTGTCGCGGGTAGCTAAGGCCAAACGGGCCACAAGCTACGCGCTACGCGCTGTTTAAAAATTCATTCGACGAAGACGCCGCCATTTGGGGCGCGATGATACTACAAACCGAAGAATCGTTTAACGGTCTCAAGCAACTCATTGTGCTGAGAGTTCTTTTCCTGCTGCCTTGTTTGCTCATCCAGATGGTGTAGTACGCTGTCGAGCTCTGCGCGCCGTTCCACTAATACATGCGTTATTTCTTCCGCCAGCCCGGGTCTTGCCTGCATAATGCCGGAAAATGCATCCTTATCCAGTCGATAACATTCCATATCGGTCCGGGCAATCACCGACGCCGAACGCGGTGAACCAGTCATCATACCCATCTCACCAAAAAAATTACCCCGGCCCAAGACGTTCACACTGCGCCGCTCACCGCCTGACGCCTCCAGAAAAACTTCGGCCTCGCCGTTGATAATGATATACAACCAGTGTGCCACCGCGCCCTGCCGGGCGATCATATTACCCTTGGCAAACTGGACATATTTTAGCCGTTCGGCCAGTGCAGAAAGCTCCACATCGGTCATTTCTGCAAATAATTCAACACGTTTTAGCGTTTTGACACGCTGCTGCGCTTCGCGGTGATGAACCACTTCTTCGTGCTTTTCACCTTCCTTCACATAATGGATATTTTGTTCTTCCAACTCGAGACGGATTCCGGCGCGCTCCAGCGCGGTGTAGACATGCCAGCGCACCGCCGCATCGGTCGGATCATCCACCGCCAGATCAGTCAGCCAGTAACGCAGCGCATAACGCGCCACGCCCTTATCCATTTCCATCAACACGCAAGCCGGCTGAGGAGACTTGGCCACATTGCCAATTTCGGCTTGCACGATCGTCTCTTCCACGGCCTTGACCACATGGGCCGGCGTGGTATTGAGGCTGACGTTGAACCAGATCCAGCGGCGCAACTGCACGGCCTGCCCGCTACGCCGCCCTAGCACCACAAATTTGGATTTCATCAGTTGGCTGTTGGGGAAAACCACCGTTTCCCAGTTGCGCGTTTCAACGAGAGTGGAGCGCCAGCGGATATCGACCACGCGCCCGGTCACCTCATCCACTTTGATCCAGTCGCCGATATCGATGGAATTATCCAATTGCAAAGCCAGACCGCCCAGAATATTGCCCAGCGTATCCTGCATGGCAAAAGCCACGATCGCAGTAATCATCGCGGAAGTGGCGACGATGCTGCTCAAATCAAGCCCTGCGTAGCGCAGTCGCACCAAACCCCAGGCAATATAGGCGATGATGACAAAGATATCTTCAGTGATACGCGGCGGATTCAAACGGGCGAACGGCAGCACGATGCGGAACAACAGCAGTCCCCACAAGCGGATCACCGCAATACCCGCCCCGATCACCGCCGCTTCGTGGATCACTTGCGCGACGTAGTTAAACTGCATGGCGTGGATCAGACCACTGACAAATTGCAAGGACAAACAGGCAAAAAAGAACACCAGCGTATTCATCACGCTCTTGCGCTCTTCCTTAAGAAAAGAGAACAACAAAAAGGCTAGGCACAGACCTAGAAACAGCACGAAGAAGGATTCTTCGCGCCAGAAATACTGTATGGTCGTAGGCCAGAAATCCATATTTTTCTCGCTATGCTGAATATTCCGCCAGAGGACGGGATTTATGCCAGAAAGCCCAACGACTGCCGCGCGTCAGACCAAACTGTCTCAGACGATCTCCACCGGCAACCTCCAACTGTAAACGGTCTATCTTACCCGTACGCAGCGCATGCCACAAAGGCTGCGCGTAATGCTTTTCAAAAGACTGCAAAGCCTCACGCCACGCATGCAAATCCCCGCGTTGTAAGGCGGCGCGTAAACCGCTCCACACCAGCAATTGCGCGTCTTCCTCAGTATTGTGCCATTCGGACTGCCAGCCTGAAAATGGCGCGCCAATTGCCCGTGCCAGCATCTCAACCAGCACTTCATCGGAACTCACCGTGACATAGGATGCTGTTGACTGAACCGGCACAGCGCCATTCCCCCAAAACCACACGCTATTGACCGGCAATTCTCCGCGCGCCTCACGCGCCTCGTTAAGAGGATGAGCAAACAGCAACATTTGAATCTCGTTGAACAACCTATGCCAGCGCCCTGACTCCGGCCCGACCGGCAGATTGCCGTGAATATTGTGCCCGGCGGCCTGAGACATCGGCACGGTGATAATATCCGGCGACTGCTCAACCTTGACGTACCAACGCTGCGGATGAGGCGCAAAAAATGTCAGACCTTCGCCTGCAAAGTGTTCATTTAGATCGATGCATAGTTCCATCGCATCCGCTAAACTCACCTCTACCTCAGGCAGCAGCACCACTTGTTCACGCTGCAAACGTAAATGCACCGGATCGGCGCGTAGCCAACAGCCCTCCCCTAGGCCATCGTATACTGCCGAAACCTGTGCAACCGTCGTATCGCTACCGCTTGAAATTAATCCGCAGAGCGTATCCTCCAGCGAAACCATTTGATTTGTTTCACTTTTTCCGCGTGACAATATTCTTTCCAGCGCAGGCAGGTGTAAGCCTGCACACACCTCAGCAGCAAACTCCGTGGGCAGGAACAAATCGGTGATAACCAGATGGACACTTTTCATAGGCCAAGTTTAACCCAGATTACCCGTGCATCGGCCAAATACCCCATTGCAAAACTCCGTAGCCAATACCCCCTATCACTCAGCGCTTCTGAAACCGCCACCGGCGAGGTTGTCAAAGCGGGTGAATTCACCACGGAAGGCCAGCGCCACGGTGCCGATCGGGCCGTTACGCTGCTTGCCGATGATGATCTCCGCCGTCCCCTTGTCCGCCGTATCCTTGTTGTAGACTTCGTCGCGGTAGATAAACAGGATCAAATCGGCATCCTGCTCGATCGCGCCGGATTCGCGCAAGTCGGACATCACCGGACGCTTATTGGGACGCTGCTCCAGACTACGGTTCAACTGCGAGAGCGCCATCACCGGGCATTGCAATTCCTTCGCCAGGCTCTTCAAACCGCGCGAGATTTCAGAAATTTCCGTGGCGCGGTTCTCACTCGCCTTACCCGCATTTGAACTCATCAGTTGCAAGTAATCCACCACGATCAAACCCAGTTGACCGTGCGAGCGATGCAAGCGACGCGCACGTGCCCGCAAGTCCAGCGACGACAAGGCCGCCGACTCATCGATGAACAAGGGCGCATCATTCAGCCTACCCAGCGCATGGGTTAAGCGCCCCCAGTCATCGTCCTGCAACTTGCCTGAACGCAGATCGTGCTGATTCAACTTACCGACCGATCCCAACATACGCATGGCGAGCTGCGCCGCGCCCATTTCCATACTGAAAATCGCCACCGGCAGTTTGCTGTCCAGCGCGATATTTTCCGCGATATTGATCGAAAAAGCCGTCTTACCCATACTCGGACGCCCCGCCACGATGACCAGATCGCCTGGCTGCAAACCGGATGTCATCTTATCCAGGTCGGCAAAGCCGGTCGGCGTGCCGGTCACATCGCTGGTGTTGTCGCGACCGTATAGCGTTTCGATGCGCTCGACCACCTGAGTGAGCAAAGGCGGCATGGACATAAAGCCCTGTTTACCCTTGGAACCCGCCTCGGCGATCTCAAAAACTTTTCCTTCGGCCTCATCAAGCAACTGCGCGGCATCGCGCCCAGTCGGATTGTAGGCGCTGGCAGCAATCTCTGTACCCACCTCGACCAACTTGCGCATGATGGAGCGTTCGCGCACAATTTCACCGTAACGACGGATATTGGCAGCCGATGGTACGTTCTGCACCAAACTGCCCAGATAAGCCAAGCCCCCCGCCTTGTCCAGTTCATCGCTATTTTCCAGCGATTCGGCCACGGTGATCACATCCACCGGTTTTGCCTGTTCGCTCATGCGCACGATATGACGATAGATCAGCCGATGCTCGCGACGATAGAAATCCTCTTCGCTGGTCAAATCGGCAATTTTATCCAGCGCGGAAGAATCCAGCATCAACCCGCCCAGCACCGATTGTTCCGCCTCAACCGAATGAGGCGGCATTTTAATCTGATCGACTTGTGCGTCTGAATTTGAGAAAGTTTGCATAGCGGGAACCGGAGACTTGCGTAGAGGCGTATTTTACCTTGCCGCTGGGGACTAGGGAAACACTGATTAAATCGTCGAGGAGCGGCCTTTAGCCGCGAGAGAATCGTCGCGGGACGTGGCAATCCAGAATTCTTTTTAAATCAATAGACTGGGTTGCCGCGCGTCGCTCGCAACGACAGAATTTGCGAATAAATAAGCAGTTCATTAGAAATGAAAAAAGGACTGCAAGCAGTCCTTTTTCGTGTTGCCGTGTGACAGTATTGCTTAGTGTTCGCCGAGTACGGAGACAGTGATGTCTACTACTACGTCAGTGTGCACAGCAATGCTCACAGTGTGATCGCCTACATTCTTCAGGTGATCAGTGCGAACTTGTGACTTGTCGATGTCGAAACCAGCAGCAGCCAACGCAGTTGCGATGTCAGCATTGGTAACAGAACCGAACAGGCGACCGTCAACACCCGCTTTTTGCGAGATTTGAACAGTCAAACCAGCCAACTTCTCGCCGCGTGCTTGCGCATCAGCCAGTTTAGCCTGGTCAGCAGCCATAATTTCAGCGCGACGCACTTCGAATTCAGCCATATTAGCTGTCGTAGCGCGCTTTGCTTTTCCTTGTGGAATTAAGAAGTTACGTGCGTAACCATTCTTAACATTAACCACATCACCCAATTGACCCAGATTGGCCACTTTTTCCATCAAAATTATTTGCATGTCCGATACTCCTAGTGCAAATCAGTATAGGGCAGCAAAGCCAGGAAACGTGCACGCTTCACGGCGGTGCTCAATTGACGCTGGTAGCGTGTCTTGGTACCGGTGATACGAGCTGGAATCAGCTTGCCATTTTCAGAAACGAATTCCTTGAGGATATTCACATCCTTGTAATCTACTTCTGCGATCTTCTCGACTGTGAAGCGGCAGAACTTGCGACGCTTGAACAGATTGTTGCGAGAAAAACGCTTCTTTTTGTCATCGGTACTTTTGCCTGATGGACGAGCCATGATGTTCCTTTCACCAAATGTTGATAAGCTTAAATCTTCTGCTGCGCTTGACGCGCTGCAACTCAAATTTAAGCTTCTACGCTTTCTTCCTTAGCCTGAACAACGTCATCGCTCAGAACTGAACGGGATTTCTCTTCCTTCATCATTGCTGATGGGATAGTTACCGCAGTCTTAGTTTTAACGGTCAGATGACGCAGAACTGCATCATTGAAACGGAACGCATGTTCCAGTTCATCCAAAATTTCCTGGTTACATTCGATATTCATCAACACGTAATGTGCTTTGTGAATTTTTTGGATAGCGTAAGCCAGTTGGCGGCGGCCCCAATCTTCCAGACGGTGAATTTGACCGCCCTTAGAAGTGACCAGTGTGCGATAGCGCTCGATCATTGCAGGCACTTGCTCGCTTTGATCTGGATGCACGATAAACACGATTTCGTAATGTCGCATTACATCTCCTTGTGGTTGTAAAAGCCCCCCGCCATGCGAGACGGTGGAGCAAGGCTACTGAACCGACCATCGGTCCAATAGGGGCGCGGATTATATCGCAATATCCCGAATCGTCAACAGATATTCTCGAATATTCAACAGGATGATACGAGTATCGCCAGACAATTAAAGGCTTGCGCCCCTCATAGGCCATATTGTATAGGCCATATGGCCTATTGACCCTCATCCGGCACGTCGTTATGGTATTCCTCGCAAGCCATCCCTGCGACCCAAAGGAGAATTCCATGAAATACGCAAACGTATTGGTATTGATGCGAGGCAATCGTGGCGATGAGGTCGCCCGGCTCAAGGCGGCCTTGCGAAAAACACTGAGTGAGGCAGCGGTCAATTATCCCGGTTTAGCCGGCAGCAATGAATTTGATGTTGACACGGAAACCGCGTTGCGCACCTGGCAAGCCAGCACAGGCCGGGTGGCGGATGGAATCGCAGGTCCGCTCACACTGAGTGAAGTGGGTATTTTACCCGCCGCGAAGCCGGGTACATGGGTAGACAACAGGATGGTTAGCCAATTGTTTCCCAATACCCGCAGCTCCAATATAGCCAAAAATTTGCCTTATGTGAGCGCGGCACTGGTCGCCTTCAACCTCACCAGCGTCAACATGATCAGTGCAGCCTTGGCCACGATACGCGCCGAAACCGAAGGGTTTGTACCGATCGCCGAGCTACCCTCGCACTTCAACACGCTACCAGGTCAGGCGGCCTTCAGCGCCTACGAGCACAGAATGGGCAACAGCAATCCGGGCGACGGGGCGCGTTATCGCGGGCGCGGCTACGTACAATTAACCGGACACGACAATTACCAGAAATTTGGCGAACTACTCGATATCCCCCTGACAGACAACCCCGATTGCGCCTGCTCACCGGAAGTCGCCGCCTGTCTACTGGCCGCTTATCTCGACGCAAATCGAGAAAAACTGGAATTAGCACTCAATGATAACGATCTGCAAGCTGCCCGTAAAATCGTCAATGGCGGCAGCAATGGCCTCGCGCGTTTCTCGGAAACCTACACTCATGCACTACAACAGCTAACGGCAACACCGCTTGCCGCTTTAACAGGAGCAGGAACACGCCTTGCGATGCGTCAAACCACCGTGACCTGCGATCCGGAAGACTTGCGCGACCGCCCCTATTTTCCGCCCCCACGCTCACTGCCGGAGCGTTACCCGTCAGACAGCGAAATTCATGCTTTCATCGGCGCTTACAGTCGTGCCGGACTCATACTGAATCAGGGACAGGAAGGTGCTTGCACCGGATTTGGCTTAGCCTGCGTGATCAATTACCTGCACTGGCGTAGGGCTGACATGCCGGACACTCAAGAGCCTGTCAGCCCGCGCATGCTCTACCATTTCGCGCGCCGTTACGACGAATACGAAGGCGAAGACTACAGCGGCTCGAGCTGCCGTGGCGCGCTCAAGGGCTGGCATCACAACGGCGTCTGCCGTGACTCGATGTGGCCTTATCAGGCCGGGAGCGAAGCGCGCCCCAAATCCGGATGGGATCAGGACGCCATCGAGCGCACTTTGGGCGTGTATTACCGGATCGATCTGCACAACATCAGCGACTTGCAAGCAGCCATCATGGAAGTCGGCGCAATTTACGTTTCCGCCTATACCCATACGGGCTGGGAGACACTTGCGACCCGCGACCTGCCGCCCGCCTCTCACACCGATCTGCCGGTGATCGATTACGACGGACATCCAACGCGCAGCGAAGGACACTCCTTCGCCCTGGTAGGCTTTAATCGAACCGGCTTTGTGATACAAAATTCATGGGGATGCCACTGGGGCGCAGGCGGCTTTGCCGTGATCAGTTACGCCGACTGGCTGACTAGCGCAATGGATGCCTGGGTTGCGGCCCTTGGCGTACCGGGCGTGGTATCAGGTCGACTGATCGGCAATGACAGAAGCGACACTGGCACCGCGAGTACGACCCACACAAACTGGTGGGACGAAACCACGGCTTATCAGCACAGCATCGTGCTGGGCAACAACGGCCGCGTCAATCAGTTTGACAAGCTGGACGGCATCACCCGCACCCTGCAGCATCAGGCCTGCGTACTGCCAGACATTTGGTTCAGAGCAAATCCGCAGCACACGACTAAACGCATCGCAATTTATGTCCACGGCGGACTCAACAGCGAAGCCTCAGGCATCGAGCGGGCGCGGGCGATGGGGCGATATTTTGTCGGCAACGGCTGCTACCCGCTGTTTCTGGTATGGAAGAGCGGCCTGTTCGAATCCCTTGCCGACATTCTGAAGGAAAAGACAATGGCAAACAAAGTTGAAGGGATACGCGACTGGCTGAACGATAAAGTGAGCGATCCTATCGTAGAAAAAAACATCGGTCGTCCTTACGCGCGTCCCCTCTGGACAGAGATGAAGGAGAATGCGGAACTGGCAGTTGAAAACGGACACGGCGGCGACTTGCTGACCGACGCTTTGCGCTCGCTGGCGGGCAGCTGGGGAGACAACTTCGAACTGCACCTGATCGGCCATTCGGCAGGCTCGATCATGCTGGGTCGATTGCTCAATAATCTGGCACAAAAAGATCTGACCCGCCATATCAAAACCGTCCATCTGTATGCGCCGGCGTGCAGCGTCGCTTTTGCCAATCGCTACTACGCCCCGCACGAAGAGATCATGCAGCGTCTTTATTTGGACATCTTGGCGGATGCACAGGAGCGAGAGGACAACGTGGCGTATATCTACCAGAAATCACTGCTCTATTTTGTCTCCAACGCGCTCGAAGCCGACGCGCACATACCCATCCTTGGTCTTGCCAATGTCTACGATGACCATTTCAACGGCTGGGATGGCACAGCCGCCACGGCAGAAGCACTCGCCAACTGGCGCAACGCGGTGGAGATCAGCCAATTGAACGAACGACTCACCCTCCATGATGAGAAAAAATTTACCACCCGGATGGGGGTTCAGGAAAAAACAGAAACCCCATCACATGGCGGCTTTGACAACAATATCGAGGTGATCAGTAAAACCCTGGAGCGGATTACCGGCGCCCCGCTCACCCTGCCGGTCGATGATCTGGTGGGGTTTTAGAGATGCGCCGAGGAGATACAGATATTTTTCGTCACCCCTGTACCGGCGGGAATACAACGCCTAGCTATCCGAAATAATGGACCGCGTATTACGTAAAAAGGTCGCCCCCCCCCCTCTTTTGCATGCCATCGAGATTCAGATTGATCTATTCGAATTTGGTATGTTGCGCCGACACCGGTCTATTAATAAGCTGCTCGCCCTCCCCTGCAGGCAATACTTCTTCAAAAACAGCATCGCTATTCCGGCTTTACCGCAAAAGTTTCTTCGAAGGAGACTAGCTCGCCAGATTGCGAACCATCATATCCGGCCAGTGCATCGACCGCATGTCGAAACGCAACACTCTGCATGATATTGCTCACCGACTTGAGCAGACTTAGCTTCAGTGCACTGCTTTTACAGGCGAAAATGTAGTTCTCACTCGCTAGCGGAATAAAGTCCAGATCAAAACGGCGCGCGGCAGTCTCGACGCCGAATCCGACATCGGCCATATTGCTAGCCACAAAGGCCGCGACGGCGGAGTGGGTAAATTCAGCACTGTCATAATCGGTGATTTTTTTTGTACAAATTTGCGCCTTAGCTAGCAGCAGTTCCAGCAGTATTTTGGTACCCGATCCGGTTTGCCGGTTCACGAAACGCAGGTCCGCACGCTGCAAATCCTGCAAACCCTGTATGTTTTTCGGGTTGCCTTTTGCGATAAACAACCCTTGTGTCCGGCACGCTAAATGGATCAACGTATGTTCCCCGGGAACCAGCCACTTCAAATAGGGCTCAGCCGCATGCCGAAATTCACCGACCGGCACATGAAATCCGGCCAACTCACATTCATCATGAGACAGTGCCGCCACCCCTTCCAGACTGCTCCGATAGTTAATTTCAACGGGGATGTGATGCAGGTTGAGTTGCCGAATCAGCGCATCGACAGCAAAACCATGGGACGCCGTGATACGCAAAGTGCTCGGTTCACTGGTTAAAATAGCTTCGAGTTCCGAAGCAAAACTCTCCAGTATCGGGGTCAGGCGCGCAGCCAGGCGTTTATCCGCCCAAATCAATTTTTCGGCCAGTGGCGTCAGCGTTGTCCCTCTCCCTCTGGATTTATCCAACAGAGGCGCTGAAAATTCTCTTTCAAAATCACGTAACAACCCCCACGCATGTCGATACGACAACTTTGCATTGGCGGCCGCACGACTGATGCTGCCATCATCCCGGATCGCCGTGAGCAATTGCAATAACAAGGGCAGCGAGACAGCCTCACCCTTGCGCCTTTTCAAACTCCATTCCGGTCTAATTTCAAAGCTCATATATGCAAAAATTAACCTATTAATAACAGATAAATAATGTGATACCTTGCACAAATAGTAACAAATCCTGGCAAGCGTACAAAGTATATGTTTTAAATAGCCTATTTAACAAGGAACAGCACCATGAACCTGCCCTGTCATAACGATCCAATTGCTGCGATTATTGCATCGCATCAGCTTATACCCGGCGCACTGCTGCCGATACTGCACGCCATACAGGATGAACTGCGATTCATTCCACCCGAAGCGATAGGCCCGATTGCCAGCGCATTAAACCTGTCCCGCGCCGAAGTGCACGGTGTGATCAGCTTTTACCATTACTTTCTGACCTCGCCGCCTCCCGCGCATCAAATTCACATCTGCTGCGCCGAGGCGTGTCAGAGCATGGGTTCCGAAAGATTAATGCAACACGCCAAGTCGACTGGCGATTTTTCAGTGCATCCGGTTTATTGTTTGGGTCTTTGCGCCAATTCACCCGCGATGATGATAGATGATCAATTGCACGCACGAGTCACACTCGATAAATTCGACCGGTTAACAGAAATGCTAGGAGATCAGTCATGAAGCTATTTGTACCGGGCGATTCTGCTGCACTGGCATTGGGCGCTAACGAGCTGACCGCCGCGATCGCCGCCGAGGCCGATCGACGCCATATCGACATCACGCTGGTGCGCAACGGATCGCGCGGCATGCTATGGCTGGAACCGATGCTGGAAGTCTCCACGCCGGAAGGTCGTATCGCCTACGGTCCGGTTGAAACGACCGACGTGGTATCGCTATTCGATGCGGACTTTCTCCATGGCGGCGCACATCACCTTAGACTGGGATTTACAGAAGAACTGGATTTTCTTAAAAAACAGGAAAGGCTTACCTTTGCGCGCGTCGGCATCACCGATCCGCTCTCTCTGGAAGATTACCTGGCACACGAAGGCTTTGTTGGCTTACAACAGGCGCTCAGCATGCCAGCTGCCGCCATCGTGCAACAGGTGACAGACTCCGGTTTGCGCGGACGCGGCGGTGCTGCCTTTCCCACCGGCATCAAGTGGCAGACGGTATTAAAAACCCAAGCGGATCAAAAATACATAGTGTGCAATGCAGACGAAGGCGATTCGGGCACCTTCGCCGATCGTATGCTGATGGAAGGCGACCCGTTTGTGCTGATCGAAGGCATGACTATCGCGGCACTGGCCGTCGGTGCGACCATGGGCTACCTCTATGTCCGCAGCGAATATCCTCATGCAATCCATATATTAAATAAGGCGATTGAAATCGCTCGCGAAGCCGGATACCTGGGCCGCGACATTGCAGGTTCAGGCAAAACATTCGAACTTGAAGTGCGCAAGGGTGCCGGCGCCTATGTGTGCGGCGAAGAAACCGCTTTACTGGAAAGTCTGGAAGGACGGCGCGGCATCGTGCGCTCAAAGCCGCCGCTGCCGGCCATCACGGGTTTATTCGGCAAACCCACCGTCATCAACAATGTGATTTCGCTAGCCTCTGTCCCTATCATCATGGCGCGCGGCGCGGCATTTTATAAAGACTATGGCATGGGGCGCTCGCGCGGCACGCTGCCGTTCCAGTTGGCCGGCAACATCAAGCAAGGCGGCCTGATCGAAAAAGCCTTCGGCATCACCCTGCGCGAACTGATGTTTGACTTTGGCGGTGGCAGCATGACAGGCCGCGCGATCAAGGCAGTCCAGGTAGGCGGCCCCCTGGGCGCTTATCTCCCTGAGTCGCAATGGGATACACCGATGGATTACGAAGCCTATACCGCGCTTTGGGCTGTATTGGGTCACGGCGGTATCGTGGTGCACGACGACACGGCCAATTTATCTCATCTTGCCCGCTACGCGATGAAGTTCTGCGCGATCGAATCCTGCGGCAAATGCACGCCCTGCCGCATCGGCTCGACGCGCGGCGTAGAAGTCTTGGACAAGATCATCAACGATCAGGACAAAACCGCTCAATTGGAACTATTAACCGATTTGTGCGACACCATGCTGCACGGCTCGATGTGCGCGATGGGCGGCATGACGCCTTATCCGGTGCTGTCGGCACTAAAACATTTTCCACAGGATTTCGGCCTGACCGATACAGGAGCTCAACATGCTTGATACCCCTAAAGACCACGGCACCCCGCGCCGTATTTCAGAACAGGAAGTCACTCTTGAAATAGACGGTATGCAGATCACCGTCCCGGCCGGCACCTCGATCATGCGTGCCGCCTCCGAGGGCGGCGTGAACGTACCGAAACTCTGTGCAACCGACTCACTGGAACCGTTCGGCTCCTGCCGTTTGTGTCTGGTCGAAATCGAAGGACGCAGAGGCTACCCCTCCTCCTGCACAACACCGGTGGAATCCGGTATGAAGGTACGCACCCAGACTCCAAAATTGCAATCTTTGCGGCGCGGCGTGATGGAACTTTACATCTCCGACCATCCACTCGACTGCCTGACTTGCCCAGCCAATGGCAACTGCGAGTTGCAGACCATGGCAGGTGTCACCGGATTGCGCGAAGTGCGTTATGGCTACGAGGGAGAAAACCATCTCGACCTCAAAAAAGATGAATCTAATCCTTATTTTACCTATGATGCCTCGAAGTGCATCGTATGCAACCGCTGCGTGCGCGCCTGCGAGGAAACTCAGGGAACCTTTGCACTGACCATCTCAGGGCGCGGTTTCGACTCACGCGTGTCAGCGGGAACCGATCAGCCCTTCATGGAGTCCGATTGCGTCTCCTGCGGCGCCTGCGTGCAGGCCTGCCCCACCGCCACCTTGCAGGAAAAATCCGTCATTGCCATCGGCCAGGCCGAGCACAGCGTGGTGACAACCTGCGCCTATTGCGGCGTGGGCTGTGCATTCAGTGCCGAAATGAAGGGCAACGACGTAGTCCGCATGGTGCCGTACAAGGATGGGCAAGCCAACGAAGGTCACTCCTGCGTCAAGGGACGCTTCGCCTGGGGCTATGCAACACACAAGGACCGCATCACCAAACCGATGATACGCAGCCGCATCACCGATCCATGGCGCGAAGTATCCTGGGCCGAGGCGCTCGATTACGCCGCTTCAGAATTCAAACGCATCCAGCTAAAACATGGGCGCGACTCAATAGGCGGAATCGTCTCCTCCCGCTGCACCAATGAAGAAGGCTATCTGGTACAAAAACTGGTTCGCGCCGCCTTCGGCAACAACAACGTGGATACCTGCGCGCGGGTTTGCCATTCGCCGACAGGTTACGGACTAAAGCAAACTCTGGGCGAATCCGCCGGCACGCAGACCTTCAAATCGGTCGAACACAGCGATGTCATCCTGGTGATCGGCGCGAATCCGACCGATGCCCATCCGGTGTTTGCCTCGCGCATGAAAAAACGCATCCGGGAAGGCGCAAAATTGATCGTTATCGATCCGCGCAAGATCGAACTGGTAAGTTCACCGCATATCAAGGCGGCTTATCATCTACCTCTCAAACCCGGCACCAATGTCGCCATGCTCGCAGCCCTCGCCCATGTGATTGTCACCGAGGGTTTACTTGCTGAGGAATTTATCGCATCACGCTGCGAAGACCACTCGTTCAACCAATGGCGGGAATTTGCTTCACAAGCTGAAAACTCACCCGAAGCAATGCAGGCAGTCACCGGAGTATCAGCCGAACTCGTGCGCGGTGCGGCACGCCTGTATGCGACCGGTGGCAACGCTGCGATCTACTACGGATTAGGGGTCACCGAACATGCACAGGGTTCGACCGCCGTGATGGGCATCGCGAATCTGGCGATGGCGACTGGCAATATTGGCCGCGAGGGCGTCGGCGTCAATCCCTTGCGCGGGCAAAATAATGTACAAGGCTCCTGCGACATCGGCTCCTTCCCGCACGAACTGCCCGGTTACCGCCATGTATCGGACACCACGACCCGCCATTTATTCGAACAAGCATGGGGCGTTGAGATTCAGTCCGAACCTGGTTTGCGCATTCCGAACATGTTTGATGCGGCATTAGACGGCAGTTTCATGGGATTGTATTGCCAGGGGGAGGATATCGTTCAGTCCGACCCGAACACGCAACATGTCACCGCCGCGCTCTCGGCGATGGAATGCATCGTGGTACAAGACATTTTTCTCAATGAAACCGCTAAATATGCGCATGTTTTTTTGCCCGGCTCCTCCTTCCTGGAAAAGGACGGCACCTTCACTAATGCGGAACGGCGCATCTCACGGGTACGCAAGGTCATGCCACCCATGGCCGTTTACGCCGATTGGGAAGTCACGGTACAACTGTCAAATCGTCTGGGTTACCCGATGGATTACACCCATCCGGGTCAAATCATGGATGAAATCGCGCGTCTGACCCCCAGTTTTACCGGAGTAAGTTACGCGAAACTGGAAGAGATGGGCAGCATACAGTGGCCCTGCAACGAAGCAGCACCGCTGGGCACCCCTATCATGCACGTTGACCAGTTCGTGCGCGGCAAGGGGAAATTCATCATCACCCGCTATGTCGCCACCGATGAGAAGGTCACAAAAAAGTATCCACTCATCCTCACTACCGGGCGCATCCTGTCTCAATACAACGTGGGCGCGCAGACGCGGCGCACAGAGAACGTGCAGTGGCATGAGGCGGATGTGCTGGAAATACATCCGCATGACGCTGAAGATCGCGGCATACAGGACGGCGGCCAAGTCCTGATACGCAGCCGTTCAGGCGAGACTGTCCTGCGCGCCAAACTCACCGAACATATGCAAGCGGGCGTGGTTTACACCACCTTCCACTTTCCCGAATCGGGTGCCAATGTCATCACTACCGAGAACTCTGACTGGGCGACCAATTGCCCGGAATACAAGGTCACTGCGGTAGAAATCAAAGCGGTAGCAGAGACTTCAGGCTGGCAACAAAATTACTCGCGATTCACCCTGAACCAGCAGGCTTTGCTAGATCAGGCCAAACCGGTTTAAGACCATGGCGCTCACCCTGAAAATAGATGCAGAGGAAATGGCCTGCGTCTCGCAACAAACAGTCGACCGCTGGCGGGATGCGGAATGGACCAGCGCGCCGGACTACATCGCAGTTGAGGTACCGGTCGCGCTGGAGTTCAACGGCATCTCGCATGCGGTGATGCTGGCGACCCCCTCTGATCTGGAGAGTTTTGCGCTGGGCTTCGCCCTCAGCGAAGGCATCGTAACCCGACCCGCCGATTTTCGCAGCGCCGAGGTCGAAGAAAGCGAACGCGGGGTCACCGTGCATTGCCAGATATCCAGTCAAGCTTTCATGAACCTCAAACAACGCAGACGCAACCTGACTGGCCGCACCGGCTGCGGGCTATGCGGGGTGGAGAGTCTGGATCAGGTCATCAGGGAACTGCCCCGGGTCCCACCAGGGGGCGTCATTTCCGGACTATCCCTGCGCGCCGCGCTGGATGAGCTCAACAAGCGGCAACCGCTGGGCAACCTGACCGGCGGGATGCACGCGGCGGCCTGGAGCAACAGCACCGGCCAGTTACAAATCGTCTGTGAAGACGTGGGACGCCACAACGCACTCGATAAACTGATAGGCCGAATGACTGAACGGAATTTAAGTTTTCAGGATGGCTTTTTATTGATCACCAGTCGGGCCAGCGTCGAAATGGTTCAGAAAGCCGCCACCCTGGGGATTTCCTGTTTAATCGCCATTTCCGCCCCCACCGCACTCGCGGTTGAAACCGCAAACAACACCGGCTTGACGCTGATCGCCTTTGCCAGAGGCAACAGCTTTGTGCTGTACACGCATGCCGGAAAAATCGACACGAGGCCACTATGGACATGAATAATCTGATACACATGGCGAATAAAATCGGCATTTTTTTCGAATCTCAACCTGATCACGACGAGGCACTAAAGGGTATCGCAGCACACATACATAGTTTTTGGGCGCCGCGAATGAGAATACAATTACTTGAATATATTGATCAAAATGAAGTTACATCGTTAACCCCTATCGTTCTTTCGGCCATAAACCGACACCGCAACGATTTACAGCCTCACCCCTGAATGCTATTTTAAAAAGGAGAGTCGTAATCACGATCCGCTGCTGACATACCCACAATAATTCATAAAACACTAAGGAGGAGACGGATTATGTCCGATATCACGAGTTCAACTAAAGGTGGTTTTCTGTCAAGAGAACGCACCGTTGCAAAAGCAGGTTTTAACCGATGGCTGGTTCCGCCAGCCGCTCTGGCGATTCATCTATGTATAGGCATGGCCTACGGATTCTCGGTGTTCTGGTTGCCGCTCTCGCGCGCCATCGGCATTACCGCATCCGTTGAATGCGCCAAGGATATTGGATTTTTTGAGCAGATGTTTAGCACCAGTTGCGACTGGAAAATTTCCATGCTGGGCTGGATGTACACGCTGTTCTTCGTTTTCCTGGGCTCCTCCGCCGCCATCTGGGGTGGCTGGCTGGAAAAGGCCGGACCTCGCAAGGCGGGTATCGTATCGGCATTCTGCTGGTGTGGCGGACTGGTCATTTCGGCGATCGGTGTACACATGCACCAGATCTGGATGCTCTGGTTAGGTTCCGGCGTAATCGGTGGTATCGGTTTAGGTCTGGGCTACATCTCACCCGTATCCACCCTGATCAAATGGTTTCCAGATCGTCGCGGTATGGCGACCGGTATGGCGATAATGGGTTTCGGTGGCGGTGCCATGATAGGCGCACCGCTGGCTGCTAAACTAATGGCTCATTTCGCCACCCCCACCTCAGTCGGCGTGATGGAAACCTTCCTCGCCCTGGCCGCCATCTATTTCGTGTTCATGATGGCCGGTGCTTTAGGTTATCGCGTACCGGCAGAAGACTGGAAACCGGCTGGCTGGACACCGCCTCCCAAGACCAAAAATGCCATGATCACCGATAATCATGTGCATCTGGATACCGCCTGGAAGACCCGTCAGTTCTGGCTGGTATGGGGTGTACTTTGCCTGAACGTGACAGCCGGGATCGGTATCATCGGCATGTCTTCACCGATGTTGCAGGAAGTCTTCGGTGGCAAACTGATCGGCGTCGATGTTGCATTCAACGACCTGACCGCCGCACAAAAAACCGCTATCGCAGCGGTAGCGGCAGGCTTCACCGGACTGTTGTCATTGTTCAACATCGGCGGTCGCTTCTTCTGGGCCTCGTTATCCGACAAACTTGGACGCAAGGCGACCTACTACACCTTCTTCCTCTTGGGCTTCGTCTTGTACGCCAGCATCCCGTCAACCGCCCATGCCGGTAGCCAGGCGCTGTTCGTCGCCTTCTTCTGCATCATCCTGTCGATGTACGGCGGCGGTTTTGCAACGGTTCCCGCTTATCTGGCTGACATGTTCGGCACCAAGTTTGTCGGCGCAATTCACGGCCGTTTGCTGACCGCCTGGTCTGCCGCCGGGGTGTTCGGTCCGGTACTGGTCAACTACCTGCGCGAATACCAGCTCGATCACGGCGTAGCAAAGGCCGATGCTTACACCATCACCATGTACATCCTGTCTGGATTGCTGGTAGTGGGTTTCATCTGCAACTGGATGGTCAAACCGGTCGCTGAAGAGCACCACATGAAGCCTGAAGAAGTGGCCGAAGAAAAGAAGATCGCCGATGATACGCATCAGCATTTCGGCGCAGACGTTTCTGCACTGGCCACTGAAGTCACCCATTCTGGCATTGTCGCACTGGCATGGCTGGCAGTCTGGATTCCGCTGGGCTGGGGCATCTGGATGACCGCACAGAAAGCTTTGATTTTATTCAAATAATTTCAGAGCAATGAAATAGCTTGCCCAGTCTGAGCAAGCAAGAGGGGATGAAGAAATTCATCCCTTTTTTTTCGGTCTATATCCGCATCAACCTTAAAACCGCAGTTTAAGCCACAGAGTTCACAGAGAATGACTGAGACTTTCCGCTTTTTACCTAATCACCCGGACGGTGACTGGAAAATTTCACATAACCGTTGTTTTTACTCAATGATCTCTGTGTTCTCTGTGGCCAAATGTTTTTTTTAGGATCAACGGCTATAATTGAACTTCATTCAGGTTGCAAGATCAGAGCGATCGCTGCCTAAGTCTATCGTCAGACTGCCACAATATATCCCTAGGTAAAACATGATTAACAAATTGCATACCATCTTAACTGTTGTTGCGCTGAGCACTTTCATTTCATCCGCCCAAGCAGCCAATGACGATTTCAAACTGTGCCGCAAGGTTTTTGCTAATGACACCCCGCCCGTGATGCAGCATCAGGCGAACATGCAGTCACGACCACTGTGCTTCGATGCCTTTGCCGTGATGCATTCGGGTAAGAGTCACACCCCCATTTATGTCGCCGAGCGCCTAAACAGCAATGTATTGCAGGAAGCCAAAAACAACCAGCGCACCAACAAGTTTTTCGCCGATGCCCGCTTGCCGCAAGCGGAACGCGCCGAACTGAATGATTATCATGCTTCCGGATTCGATCGCGGTCACATGGCACCAGCCGGCGATATGGCCACTGACAATTCGATGGCGCAAAGTTTTTCACTGGCGAACATGGTGCCGCAATATCCGGTCAATAACCGCAAAGCGTGGGCTAGCATCGAAAAATCGACCCGAAATTACATCAAACGTGCATCGGGTGATGTGTTTGTGATCACAGGACCGGTATTTGACGGCACGCCGCCAACCATCGGTTCCAACCACGTCTGGATACCCCAGCATTTATTCAAGCTGGTCTACGACCCAGCAGCCAATAAAGCCTGGGTGCACTGGCTGGACAATACAGATGAGGCCCGCGTCGGCAAACCGATCAGCTATGAAGAGCTGGTTAAACGCACCGGGATCGAGTTTCTGCCCAGAAAATCGTAAAACTCGTCAAAAACAACGGGCGGCCAGACTATGCGCCGCTCGCAGAAGTTATCGATGCCGCGACAAATGCTTTTTAGCCTTTTTATTATGCGCAATCTTCAACGCATCAGCCAGTTGAAACACACTCATTGCATAAAAATCACTGTTGTTATAACGCGTGATGACATCAAAATTATTAAAGCCCAGCCAATATTCTTTGCCATCCGTAACCGTATAATCGAGCAAACGCGCAGCTAAATCCTGCTTAATCTTAAACTTAGGGTTCACACCCAATGCCCGCCAATCCGAAAGATTGCGCACCTCTTTACTATTGCCCTCGTAATCAACACTGCCAACCTCAGCCAGCACGGCAATTCGCCCGCCTTTAAGCCATCCGTAAGCTTTGAGATAATTCCCGATACTACCGATGGCATCAACCGGTTCATTCAACAGATCGGTCTTGTGATTTCCATTGAAATCAACCGCATATTTCCGGTAGCTGCTAGGCATAAACTGCGGTATCCCCATCGCGCCGGCATAAGAACCGCGCACGGCCAGTAAATCGAACTGTTGCTCACGCGCCAGCAACAGGTAATTTTCCAGTTCATCGCGGAAAAAATCCGCCCGGCGCGGGTAGTCAAACGCCAGCGTGCTCAGCGCATCCACAATGCGATAGTGTCCGGCATTTTCCCCGTAGAGGGTTTCCACGCCGATCAGGGCAACGATGATTTCCTGAGGCACGCCATATTGTTTCTCCGCGCGCGCCAAGGTGTGCTGATATTTCTTCCAGAACACCAAACCGGGTTTAATACGGGCTTGATTCACGAAGGCCGCACGATATTCCAGCCAGGGCTTTTTCGTTGACGGGAGTGAAATGGCCTCGATGATGGAAGGTTTATGATTTACCTGTTCAAACAGGTTCACCAATTCATCCCGATCAAAGTGATGACGCACCACCATTTCATCGATAAAGCCGGGAATACCGGGCAAACTGGCCGAATAAACAGGCAGCGAGACCAGGCAATGGATCAATACAAGTGCAGTCGTGAGAAGTTTTTTCATAGCACACGGATTCTAACCGATGAGCAGGCTCGACAGGGCCGCGCCATTACTGTAAATTTCGTCTTTAATTGATGAATCCTCAGGTGGCCACCATAAACCACCTGACCATCCGCTGACTCTAATTGCTCAAGGCACCGTTATGACTCCTACCACTCAACATCATCGTCTCATTATTCTGGGTTCCGGCCCCGCAGGTTATACCGCTGCCGTGTATGCGGCACGCGCCAATCTGGAACCGGTACTGATCACCGGCATGGCGCAAGGCGGACAATTGATGACGACCACGGAAGTGGACAACTGGCCGGGCGATGTACACGGCGTACAGGGTCCTGAATTGATGGCGCGTTTGCAGCAACACGCTGAACGCTTCAATACACAGATGATCTCCGATCACATCCATACTGCGAAGCTGCAACAAAAGCCGTTTCTGCTAATGGGAGACGAAGCACATTACACCTGTGATGCGCTGATTATCTGCACCGGCGCCTCCGCACAGTATCTGGGACTGCCGTCCGAAGAAGCCTTCATGGGTCGCGGTGTTTCCGGCTGCGCAACCTGTGACGGATTCTTCTATCGAGGTCAAAATGTGGCTGTTATCGGCGGCGGCAATACCGCTGTTGAAGAAGCGCTGTATCTGTCCAATATCGCCAAACACGTGACGCTGGTTCATCGTCGTGAGACCTTCCGCGCTGAACGTATCATGATGGATCATCTGATGGAGAAAGTGACCGAGGGCAAGATCACCCTGCAACTGAACAGTACGCTCGATGAAGTATTGGGCGATGCCAGCGGCGTCACCGGTATGCGCGTGAAAAATGTTCAGAGCGGCGAAAAACAGGATATTGCATTGACCGGCGTATTCATTGCCATCGGTCACAAACCGAATACCGATATTTTCGCGGGCCAGCTTGAGATGAGCAACGGTTACATCACCACGCGTGGCGGTTCGACCGGCAATGCGACAGCAGCCAGCATTTCAGGCGTGTTCGCAGCAGGCGACGTACAGGACCAGATCTACCGTCAGGCCGTCACCAGTGCAGCCACGGGTTGTATGGCTGCCCTTGATGCAGACAAATACCTGGCATCGATCGGTAAGCTGTAAATCCACTAGCCTTGAACGGATGGACAGCGAAGCAAAAATAGATGCGGCGCTGTTCCGTTCTAGCATAGGGAAAGTCACCCCGCTCGCAGAACAAAACCGTATCCCGCATCCCCGCCCCTCGACTCAGGCCAGAGTACGTTCACAAACACTATCGCAGCACATCCCTGACAGCCTGTCCGATCACGCTCCGCAAATTCCGCCCGAGAGTTTTCTGCGCAACGGCCTATCCCGCCTGACCTTACGCAAACTCAAACGCAGCAGCATCGAGGACAGCCTGGATCTGCACGGCTATCAGGGGGATGCTGCGCGACGCTTACTGCTGGAATTTTTGCATGAAGCAGCACAGCATCAGTTGCGCTGCGTGCTAGTGATACATGGCAAGGGAATAAACAGTCCCGGAGGAGAAGCGGTATTGCGTATATTGACTCGAAACTGGCTGACTCAACACCCGCAGGTATTGGCCTTCTGCAGCGCACTACCCGGCACAGGGGGAAGCGGCGCCGTACTGATTTTATTGAAAACTAACTCTTAGACTTGTTACCCATCACGTAGATCAGGTATTCAAAGAACAGCTCACACCATTCCTGATCATTATCTTTCAAGGAATGCAGCAATTTTTTCACCTGAGCGACCGGCCATTTAGCGTCAAACGAGACCAGTTTATTTTCAGGATATTGCCCCAGCGCCTCTTTGAGGCTTTCAGCCAGACCTTTAATGCCGTTGAACATCAAAGCTAAATCCTTATCCGTCGCAACCTCAGCGGTCAGGTCACCGTACATTTTAGGATTTAGTCGAGTGAATTCGATAAATTTGGTGAGTATGTAGAAAAACTCTCCCTTATTATCTGCCGTCACCGCATCGCCCAGCATAAATGGCATCACCGACAACTCCAGCCAATAATAGCCGAGCTTAGGATTACGATGTTTGGAAATCCCCACATAGCCGCTGCGCGCCTGGGCGAGCTTTATGCAATCATCCAGCAGCAACTTTTCAGAAGGACGCGTCGCAATATCCAATCCGGCCAGACAATCGGGTTTTATCAGAAAAAAATCGGGCACTTCCTCATAAACCTTGCCTGAGCGGTTGTGCGCGCGATAGTACAGATTGAGCACTTCCAACGCCAACCCGGCATTCTTTTCCGTGTCGTGGTAATTTCGTTGTCCATGAACGACTGACTTTCCCTGCTGCATAATGCCCCCTGATTTTGTACTATTTTTATGTTGAGCATAATAACCGGAATCTGTAAGACTTGTGACACATTAACACTGGAATTTGCCAGCTTTTCCATTTCAGCTTCGCCCAGGACTACGCCGTGACCACCTCGTCACGCATGCGCAATGCCGCCTCTATATCCACCGATACCACTTTCGACACACCTTTTTCCTGCATAGTCACGCCGATCAACTGCTGCGCCATTTCCATGGCTATCTTGTTGTGACTGATGAAGACGAATTGAGTATGCTCAGCCATTTTTCTGATCAGCGCACACAAACGCTCCGTATTGGTGTCGTCGAGCGGCGCATCCACTTCATCGAGCAGGCAAAACGGTGCCGGATTAAGCCTGAAAAGTGAAAAAATCAGCGCAATCGCAGTCAGCGCCTTTTCCCCGCCCGACAACAAATGAATGGAACTGTTCTTCTTACCGGGTGGCTGCGCCATCACCTGAAAACCGCTGTCCAGTATCTCCTCGCCGGTTATCACCAGCTTTGCCTCGCCGCCGGCAAACAGCACCGGGAACAATTCGGCCAGTTGCTCGTTAACCTTGTGGTAAGTGTCCATCAACAGATCGCGCGACTCGCTGTCGATATGGCGGATCGCCTCCTCCAGCGTGGCCATCGCCTGCTGCAAATCCTGCGCCTGCGCGTCCAGATAGGTTTTACGCTCGGTCGCAGCATTTAACTCGTCGAGAGCGGCCAGATTCACCGCACCCAATTCATCGATCTGTTTATTCAATCGATTCAATTCGTTCTGCAAGCTGGCCGGTTTCGCCGATACCAGCAGCGGCACCAGTTCAGTTTCATCAACCTCCTGCAATTTTTCCGCCCACTGCTCGTAATACAGTCGCGCTTCCTGCTCTTGCAGCGCCAGCGAGCTTGAGCTTTCGCGCAGACCATTGAGTTGATGTTCACAAGATAACCGCGCCTGCTCTGCCTGCTGCAACGAGGCCGTCGCACCCTCCAGCTCGTTTCGCGCATCAGCCAGCGCCTGCTCGGCAAGCTGACGTGTATGCAGTGCATCCTGCAATGCCAGCTGTGCCAATTCATCGACACTACCGGATAAATCCATGCGCAATTGAGCCAGATTTTCCTCCGACTGCATCAGCGTCTCGGCGATCAGCGCGATCGTTTGATGCAGATCGGTGATTTTATCCTGACAGGTGCGGGTAAAAAATTGCGCTTCGCGCAGCGCATGTTGCGCCTGCTGTGCGCGCTCCCGCTGTTCGCGCAGCAACTTCTCTTCTCCTGCCATCTGGTGGCGCGACGCCTCCAATTGCAAATGAAAACCCTCAACCTCTTCGTGCACGATATCCATCTGCATGGTGATCTCTTGCCGCTGTTCCTGCTCCATCGCAAGCTGCGACTCAACATCCCGCAATTCCTGCGCGATCTGCAAGCCGCGCCCAGTGCTGCGCTCCTGCTGAGCGGTGAGTTTGAGTATCTGCAACTGCAACGCATGTCCGCGCCGCTGAAGCTCGGCAATAGCACTGCGCAAAGGCGGAATCTGCACCTCTATCTCGCGGCAATCTTGTTCCGTTTGTACCAAAGACGCCTTACAATCTATAACTATTTGATTATTTTCGATTAATTCAATATCCAACTGCTCGATCTCGCGCTGCCGGGTCAGCACACCGTGCAACTGTCCGTCAGGCGCATGAAACAACACACTGTGCAAACCGATCAGATGTCCTTCAGGGGTAACAAACCAGCCGCCGACAGGCAAATCTTCGCGCCTGCGATACGCTGTCGCCACATCTTCCACGGCAAAAATATTTGCCAGCCACTCGTACAGCGCGGGCCACACCTGATGGTTGTGGCACTCAACGTAAGCTAACAAGGGTTGCAGGTCGGAATTTATCCCGACATCCGGCAACTCACCCGGCTCAAACAATGCCAGACGCGCGGGCGGTACATAACCGAGTGCATCTGCCAGCGCCGGCAAGGCCAGTGCATTCAAGCGCTCGCGCAACACCGCCTCCAGTGCATTTTCCCAACCGCTCTCGATGCGTATCGATTGCCACAAACGCGGCAACTGATCCAACTGATGTCGTTTCAGCCATTCCTGCAAAGGTTTATCGTTATCCAGTTGTCGCTGCATAGCCTGCAAGGCATGCAACCGCGCCTCAGTCTTGATCTGCTGGCGCTCATGCTGCTGCAACAAGGCTCGCTGCTGCGCTCGCCGCACCTCCGCTTCCGGCAATTGTTCCTGCAACAGGGCTAGCTGTTCCTGTTGCTCTGCCTGCTGCATCTCAAGTTCAGCCGCCTCTTCCCCCGCCTGTTGCAAGGCATCGTGATCGGGAGGTGGCAACGCATCCTTTTCCTGCACCAGACGCTGACGACGATTTTCCAGTTGGGCAATATTGCGCTGCAAATTTGCGCTCTGCGTTTGCGCTAACTGCAACTGCTGTTGCAACTTTAACTGTTCGCGCTGCTGTGCGTTGTATCGCTCCTGTGCCGCGCGCGCTGCCGCTTCGGCCTGTGGCAGATTTTCACCCTCGGCTTCGGCACGCTCGGCAGCAGCGTCTAGTTTATAACCTGCCTCTTCCTGCTGGCGCTGCCAATCTTCCAGCGTACGCTGCGCGGTATTGCGCTGCTGCATCTGTTGTTCGATCTGGCGCTCGGTATTGGCAATCTGTTGCGCGACGCGCTGTTGCTGCTGGGCTGCCTGTTTGATTTGTAATTCGAGCTGGGCGATTTGCGCGTTGGCACTGTATAACTCGCCCTGTTTCGCATGCAGCGCATCGGATAACTGATAATGCCGGCTACGTCCCGTTTCCAGCTGACTTTCAATCTCGCGCAAGCGTGCGGTTTGCGCCTCCACCTCGATACGCGTCTGGCCGATATTTTGCGTAAAACCGTCGCGCGACAGCGCCGCTTCCTGTTTTTTAACCAGCCAGAGCAAATGCTGCGCGGTATTGCGCCGAACTTCCAGATCACGGAACTGACGCGCCACTTCCGCTTGCGCACTCAGTCGCTCCAGTTGTGTGTCCATTTCCAGCAGAATATCGCCGATACGCAGCAAATTATCGCGGGTATCGTTCAGGCGCAACGACGTCTCGCGGCGACGCTCGCGATAACGTGACACCCCAGCCGCCTCCTCCAAAAACACCCGCAATTCTTCGGGCTTGGCCTCGATGATGCGCGAGATCATGCCCTGCTCGATGATCGCGTAGGCGCGCGCGCCCAGCCCCGTCCCTAAAAAGATATCGGTGATATCGCGGCGTCTGACCTTTTGATTGTTGATGTGATAGCTGGACTCGCCGTTGCGCTGCAAAATCCGCTTGATGGAAATCTCGGCGAAGCTGGCCCACTGACCGGCAGCCTTTCCCAGCGCATTGTCAAACACCAGTTCTACACTGGCGCGCGCCACAGGTTTGCGTTTACCCGAGCCGTTGAAAATCACATCCTGCATCGATTCACCGCGCAGCGCCGAGGCCTTTGATTCGCCCAGCACCCAGCGCAGCGCGTCGATGACATTCGACTTGCCGCAGCCGTTCGGACCAACTACACCAACGATCTGCCCGGGCAGCTCGATGTGTGTCGGATCGACGAAGGATTTAAATCCGGCCAACTTGATTTGTGAAAGACGCAATTTAACTGCCGCAACGATATAATGGCCGCCATCTTAACCGAAGCGAGACCGCTGACCAAATGACGACCCAAGCTAGCAAGACCCTGGAAACCTTCCCGAACCCCAATTCACGCCGCGATTACCATATCCATATGGAGATCCCTGAGTTCACCTGTCTGTGTCCCAAGACCGGCCAACCCGATTTCGCTACGCTGATTCTGGATTACATCGCCGATGAACAGTGCGTGGAACTGAAAAGCCTGAAACTGTATATGTGGTCATTCCGCGAAGAAGGTCATTTCCATGAAGACGTCACCAACCGCATTCTGGACGACCTAGTCGCCGCCACTAAACCGCGCTTCATGCGCCTGACCGCAAAGTTTTACGTACGCGGCGGCGTCTTTACCAACGTAATTGCCGAACACCGCATGGACGGCTGGCAGCCCGCCCCTTTTGTTGAACTGAGCCAGTTTGGCAGCCAGTCGAATACGCGCGGCTAACTCACCGCTTTAATTTCCGCGAAACGCACGAATTTTCGGCTATTTGCATTCCGATGTTGGAAACCAGGTTTCAATTGCACATTGACAGGGAGCCGTTTTATGCAAAACATGGTTCTCTGACACGGAAAGCCAACGCCCCGTTGCGTGCCAAATAGGGCTTTGGCGACAATGACTGCAATGCAGCAATAGCCGACCATTGGTGTGATATAACAACGGTCGGTTGTGTGCAGACCGTTAAATTGGCAAAAATAGATTGTGCGGATGATCTGACATTTTCTCAAAACCATATTGCAAATAGAAATCGATAGCTGACGATTTTGCATTGATCAGCAAACCGACGCCACCGATTTCCGTTGCGATACGTGTCACCCTGTCTATTGCATCGAAGAGCATAAACTCGCCAATTCGTTTGCCTTGGTGATTTCTTGCAGTTGCCAGTCTGCCCAGACGAAATACAGGCACTCTTTCTGGTAAGCGTTTCCTGGTATGCAAGGGCAGATCTGCATTGATGACTTCAGCAAGATTAATCGCGTAGAAGCCCATTATTTCGGTGCTTGATTCATCGGCAGCGACAACAAAAGTCGAAGAAACACCTTTTTCCTTATGTTGCCTCGCTACCTGCGCCAGCCAGCGATTTAAATCAGCGTCACCGCAATCAAAAGATTTTTTATCATGCTCGTTATTGAGTGGCAGAATCAGCATCGCTCTTCACCCTCAAATAGCGTGTTTGCGCAGACAAAAACTTTTCGTTGCGTGGCGGCGGATTATCGATTAAATCCAGCAATCGCAAAGACTCCCGGCGTGACAGCACAATTGTCGATTCACTTTCAATCACTTTCTCTGCCTTTTCCAATGCTGCCTGCACGACAAATTGATTCATCGTAGCGCCCACAATGTCAGCGGCCATTTGCAACGTTTCTTGCACATGGTCAGTGATTCGCGTGGTGAGACGTTTTCCGGTTTGAGCTAGCATGGCTATACCCCGAGCAAATAGTGAGGCTCGAACTATAAAATACTGGCGTCATTTTGTCACCATAAAATCATTTTTCTGCTTCAAAAAATTACCACCGTTGAATGTAACGGGTGAAATATGGCTGATGTAATTATTCAACTTTGACCGTTAGTTTGACGGCCAGATGTCAGCAACGGTCGTTCAAATCCTGACAGGAGGCTCAGTATCGATGCTGTCGCTGGTTACCAACAACAGAATGTCTCTTGTCAGACTTCAGCTGAATTGGTTGCTGAAATCTTCGCCATCCAACCCCAGATTGCAAATAGTCGAATTTTCAAATGAGTTCATGTGCTTCGCGACTCAGTCGATGTCCCGCACCACGCGTGCACCGTAATAGAGAAAAGATAACACGCCCCAGAACACCTTGACTCTGGCATCGGCCCGCATGAAACTGGGGTTGTAGCCCCATGAACCACCGCGCATCACCCGGTTTCCGCATTCCGCACTGCCATAGGCCGAACCATCAGCAGGTGCACCGCTGTAATTCTCGTGCCAGCAATCGGCCACCCATTCCCAGACATTGCCCTGCATGTCATACAAGCCGAACGGGTTAGGCGGGAATTGTCCCACCGGCGCGGTGTACATCCACTGATCACGACCTGACACTACCCCTGAAGGGAACCAGCCGGGCTGCCCGTCTCCGTAATTTGCGTATTCGTGACTGGACTCGTTACCCCACCAGTAAAGCGTATTGCTACCTGCACGGGCGGCATATTCCCACTCTGCCTCGGTCGGCAGACGGTAATGCCGGCCGGTTTGCTCGCTTAACCATTGCAAATAGGCGGTAAGTGCGTCCCATGAAATCCTGATCGCTGGGCGGCGACCGCGTCCCCAATCATGGTCCGACAGCAGCGCCTGCCCCGTCGCGCGTGAAAACCGGTCAAATTCATCGAAAGTAATCTCAAACTTACCTATCGCGAAAGGTTGGGCGATGGTTACTTCATGCACCGGCACACTGCTTTGGGAGTAGCTATCACCGACACCGGCCACATCACCCATCTGAAACTTGCCTGCGGGCAGCACGACCATCTCAGGACCTGGCGAACCATCCTTGAGGGTATCGTTAAACGTACCCCCTGCCACGATTAACTTGCGCGCCTGCATCAGGCGGCCGGCGATTTCCTCCCCCGCAGGGAATACCTGTTGCGCTGCAGCATATTTATCAAGCGCTGCCTTCTTGTCCAGATTTTTCAGGCTCGCATCCCCTTCGGCGAGCAACTGTTCATACTGTTTGCGGTTTTCCTGTTCCCGATTGATCTCTGCTGGCTTCTCAGGCGACGGCTCGGTCGCATTCAGTCTGGCTCTCGACATTGCGGCATATTTACCAGCAGGATACTGTTCAAGATAGGCCGAATAGTCCTCGCGCCGATTGCCTTTTTGCACCTCAGTCCAAAGCGTCGTTTCGCCCTCATCCGCCACAGCCGGTTTGCCTATACCGGCCTTGATAGTGGCCATCAGTACGCGCGCCGGCCCTACAAACCGACCTTTCGGATATTGTTTAAGGTACTCCTGGATAACGTCGGTGTTGTTGCTCAGCCGTGCACTTTCCCATGCATCCTGCTCGATCTCTTCGCGGCTTTTTATTTTCACCACGGCCTGACTGGTCTGTGACGCGCTGCCGGGTTTGAAGTAAAACTCACCGGTCATGGAGGAACTATCCCAAGGCATCTGCGCATCACCACTTTTGGCCGAGACACCCGAACGCACGCGCTTGAAGACAGACTCCAGCGTCAAACCGGGCTCGTTGATCTGTTTGAGCAACTCCTGGGTAAAGAGGCCATTTTTCCCTTCACCATCAGCCGCCGTCCTGCCGGGTGCCGTGGCATAGGCGATGAAGCTGCCTTTGGGCGCATCCATCTGCGCTAACCCTCCGCCTATCTTGCGAAAACTGCGCTCGAAGGGATTGTTGCGACAGGCGTCGAGTATCACGATGCTGACGGGGCTCACCCCCAACTGTTCAAGGACCGTGTCCACACTGACGCTCTCTGAGGCCACCGCTGACTCACTGTCAATCTGCGCATCGACCGGAATAATGTAGTTCCGCCCCTTGACCTGTACGCCGTGACCCGCATAAAAAAACAACGCCACTGTCCCGCCATTAAGCTTGCGACCGAAACTGGTGATGGCGCGATTCATTTCCTTCTGCGTGGCGTCGGTCACTTCGATGACCTGAAAGCCCAACTCGTTCAGCTTATCGGAAATGGCATGCGCGTCGTTAACCGGATTGCGCAGCGCCGGAGCGCCGACATATCGGGCATTGCCGATCACCAGGGCCACGCGTTGCGACTCCTGCTCCCCTTGCACGGCCAGATTGCGCTGCGCCGCCTGAACAGCACCCGCCAAGCCGAGGCTACACAGCAGCGCAGCGATGAAGTTTATATATTTGATTTTATTCAACATATTAAATCCCCATCCAGTTTACCCGGCCGGCCGGGATTGTCAGTAGTTACACAGACTAACTCACCAGCGCAATCGAGATCACATAAGTTTTAACCTTCAAAGGCAACATTTTGCCCATACGCGCGCGTTTGCCAAAATGGCTTTGCAGATCGTTCTCTGACACCCGAAGCTGTTGTTCACGCCCCGCGTCTGTACGAGTAGTGACCAGCAGCTTAGCTTTGCACTCTACCAGTATGGCGGCCAGCGTATCGCCCTCCTCCAAGCCCATCACGATCAAGCCCTTGCCGCCACCGGCTAAGCGTTTCATCTCTGCCAGCGGAAAAGCCAAGAGGCGCCCGGAACGCGTGACCGAGACAACCCATGAATCATCAACAGGTGTAAACAGCAACGGCGGCAGGATTTGCTCCTCACCCTCTATGGTGAGAAATTGCTTGCCCGCTTTGTTACGCCCCGTCATGTCGCTCAGCTTGCAGACAAAACCGTAACTGGCGGTCGTTGCCAGCAACACGTTCTGCTCCAGTGCACCGCAGATCACCTGAGCTATCTTCGCCCCCGCCGCCAGTTCGATCAACGAAGTGAGCGGCACACCGTCCCCGCGACCGCCGGGCAAGGATGACACAGGTAAGCTGCAAACCCGTCCGCGGCTTGTGATGACGATGCACTGATCGGTGCTGCGGCATTCGAATGAAGCGAGCAGACTGTCCCCCTCTTTAAAGGCAACAGCGGACAGATCCAGCCCGTGACCTAAGCGCGTGCGTGCCCAAAATTTAGCGGAAATCAGCACGGTGACCGGTTCATCCACCACCGACACCGTCAGCACCACGCGCTCGGCTTGTTCGATCAATGTACGTCGATCGTCACCAAACGCCTTGATATCTTCATCGATTTCTTTCGCAACACGACGGCGCAGCACAGCTTCAGAACCCAGCACGCGGTTCAGATCCGCCCCCTCTTCCTGCAAACCTTTGAGTTCGCGCTCAATCTTGATGCCTTCCATCTTCGCCAGCTGACGCAGACGGATTTCCAGAATATCTTCGGCCTGACGATCCGACAGTTCGAAGCGCGCGATCAATGCCGCCTTAGGATCGTCCGACTCGCGTATCAGCGCGATCACTTCATCCAGATTCAAAAACACGATCATCCGGCCTTCCAGCAGGTGAATACGATCGTTGATCTGCGCTAACCGGTGGGCACAACGGCGACGCACCGTCGCCAGTCTGAACTGCCCCCATTCGCGGATGATGTCGGTGATCGCCTTCTGCTTGGGGCGGCCGTCTATGCCTATCATCACCATATTGATCGACAACCCGCATTCCAGACTAGTGTGCGCCAGCAGGATAGTCATCAATTCATCGACCGACTGACGGCCGGATTTCGGTTCAAACACCAGACGCACCGCCTGATCCTTGTCCGACTCATCCGCCACCTTATCCAGCACCGACAGGATCAGTTGCTTGTTGTGCACCTGCTCCGCCGTCAGCGTCTTCTTGTTCAGCCTGAATTTCGGATTAGTCAGTTCCTCAATTTCCTCCATGATTTTCTTGGAAGATACACCGTGCGGCAGTTCATATACCGCCACGCGCCACTGACCGCGCGCCAGTTCCTCGACATGCCAGCGCGCGCGCATCTTCAGCGAACCGCGCCCGCTGCGATAACATTCGCGTATATCCAGCGGGGAAGAGATAATCTGTCCGCCACTGGGCAAATCAGGACCGGTGATGCAACTTAAAATTTCCTCATCCAGACATTCCGGATTCCGCACGCAAAGAGCTGCCGCTGCCCCCACCTCGCGCAGGTTGTGTGACGGAATCTCGGTGGCCATACCGACCGCAATCCCCGAAGCGCCGTTGAGCAGCACCATAGGCAGACGCGCCGGCAACATGGCGGGTTCCTGAAAATGACCGTCGTAATTCGGGATCATGTCCACCGTGCCCATGTCCAGTTCGGACAGCAGCACGGCGGCAATCGGCGTCAGACGCGCTTCCGTGTAGCGCATCGCTGCGGAATTATCGCCGTCACGCGAGCCAAAATTACCCTGCCCGTCTACCAGCGGATAGCGCAGCGAGAAATTTTGCGCCAAGCGCACCATCGCGTCATAGGCCGAGGAGTCGCCATGAGGATGGAATTTACCCAGCACTTCACCGACCACGCGGGCGGATTTCACGAAAGTGCTGTTGTGCGTGAGCCCCATCTCGCGCATCGCATACAGAATGCGGCGCTGCACCGGTTTCTGACCGTCGCAGACATCCGGCAGGGCGCGTCCCTTGACCACCGACACCGCGTATTCCAGATAAGCGCGTTCGGCATACTGCGCCAGCGGCACGGAGTCCCCTTCCGGCAAGGCCGGCAAAGGGAAAAACTGCCGCACCGCTTTTCCGCTGGCGACCACCGGCAATTCCTCGACTTCCGGGATGACTTCTACGACTTCAAACAGTTCTTTTTGAATCTCAGACATCGCCTGTTACCTCGTTTCCGTGAAACTCCAGCCATTCGCGGCGGGAGCCGGATTCTTTTTTCGCCATCAGCATATTCATGGTTTGTTCCGCCGCCACAAAGGACGCGGCCGTCAGCTCGACGCACAAGGCGCGCCGCGTGTCCGGACACATGGTGGTTTCCCACAGTTGCAGCGGATTCATCTCACCCAGCCCTTTAAAGCGCGAGATACTCCACGAACCCTCGCGCACTTTTTCCTTGCGCATCCGGTCTTCAATGGAGGAGAGCTCGTCGATATTCAGCGCGTACAGCTTACGCAGCGGCTTCTTACCCTGAGCGGGCACATCGATACGGAACAGCGGCGGTTGCGCCAGATAGATATGACCGCTCGCGATCAACTTGGGGAAATGGCGGAAAAATAGCGTCAGCAGCAAAGTGGCGATGTGCGAGCCGTCCACGTCCGCATCGGCCATAATGTAGATGCTGTGATAACGCAGACCGGACAGATCGACCGTGTCGTCCATGCCGTGCGGATCGACGCCGATCGCCACCGCGATGTCGTGCACCTCGGCATTCGAAAACAGCCGGTCGCGATCGACCTCGAAAGTATTGAGCACCTTGCCGCGTAAGGGCAAAATCGCCTGAAATTCCTTGTTGCGTCCCTGTTTGGCAGAGCCCCCCGCCGAATCGCCCTCGACCAGAAACAGCTCGTTGCGTGCCGGATTGTATTCCGCCGCATCGGTCAGTTTTCCGGGCAAAACGGCGACCGATGAACCTTTTTTCTTCTCGATCTTCTGCGTCGATTTCATCCGGCTCTGCGCCTGACGGATGGAAATCTCGGCAATTTTCTTGCCGTATTCGATGTGTTCGTTCAGCCACAACAACAACGGATCGCTGACCATGCCGGACACCAGCTTCAGCGCATTGCGCGATACCAGCTTTTCCTTGGTCTGCCCCTGAAAGGACGGATCGAGCAGCTTGGCGGATAACACGAAACTCACGCGTGAAAACACGTCATCGGAGACCAGCTTCACCCCTTTGGGCAACATATTGTGCAAATCGATAAAGCTCTTGACCGCGTTGTAGATACCTTCACGCAAACCGGAATCGTGCGTGCCGCCCGACCAGGTTGGAATCAGATTGACATAAGATTCGCGCGTGATCGCGCCCTCTTCCGCCCAGACAAAAGCCCAGGCAGCCCCTTCACCTTCGACGAAGGAATCATCGCCGCCTTTGGGGATGTAGCGTTCACCGGTAAAGATAGGCGCGGCCAGCTCCTGATCTGCAAGCGCCTCGGCCAGATAGCCGCGCAAGCCGTCAGGATAAGACCAGGATTTCACCTCACCGGTCTTCTCGATGTTCAGCGTCACCGTCACACCGGGCAGCAACACGGCTTTGGCGCGCAGTGCGCGTTCCAGTTGCGCTAAATTCACCGCAGGACTGTCGAAATATTTCACATCCGGCCAGGCGCGCACGGAAGTTCCAGTCTTGCGCTTGGCGCAATTAGCCACCCGCGCCAGGGGACTGACCGCTACGCCGTTTTCGAAACGCAGATAATGTTCACCACCATCGCGATACACCGTGATCTCGACCGCCGTCGACAGCGCATTGGTAACCGCCACGCCGACGCCGTGCAGACCACCGGCAAATTTATAGGCACCACCGGATTCCTTATCGAATTTACCGCCGGAGTGCAGCACCGTGAAGGCGACTTCGACTACCGACACGCCCTCTTCTGGATGTATGCCGACCGGAATGCCACGACCTTCATCCTGCACGGAAACGGAACCATCCGCATGCGCAGTGACGATGATGTTCTTGGAAAACCCGGCCAGCGCTTCATCGCAGGCGTTATCCACCACCTCGGTGATAATGTGGTTTGGATTATCCAGCGTCGTATACATGCCGGGGCGCTGGCGCACCGGTTCAAGACCGCGCAGCACCTTGAATGACGACTCGTCATAGGTCGTACTCACACCCCACCCCTTTTATCGCCGTTGAATACCGTCATAAACATAACCATTTGAATTTATTATTAATTATAGTAAAACACTGCCACACTAAACGCCATATTACAAAATCTGTAAGCAACCGATACAGGTCGGTCTTATGGCGGGTCATTTTATCAGCTTGTCCGTCTAAAAACCTGCCGTTAGCGAACCTTTAGGGTGCACCCCGTGCTATGCTGTGCAACTGTCATTTGCCAGCAGAAAAGTCAGACTAAACCCTAGCGAACGACACCTGAATAAATTTAAATATTTTTTATTATTCAATAATATATAGCTAAACTATCACATGATCTTACGCAGCAGACCATCCGGATTCAAATTATTCTTTATTTTTCGCGGTTCGGTATTATCACAATTTTGGGGCGTACTACTGCTCAACATCGTACTGGCCACCATCGTGACATTGAGTCACGGCAATATCTACAGTCACAAAATCACGCTAACCGCGCTCCCATTCACCCTGATCGGTCTGCCATTAGCCATCTTCCTAGGATTTCGCAACAATGCAGCCTATGACCGCTACTGCGAAGGTCGTAAGTTGTGGGGTGAAATCGTCCTGCAGACCCGGAATTTTTCACGCCAATGCCTGAACTTGATTACCCACGATGCGCCACTAAACGCGCAGAGTGGACTTGCCGACATACGTCTCAGGATGATCTACCGCACCATCGCCTTCTCACATGCGCTGCGCCACCTGCTGCGTAACTCACAGGCCGACGACGAACTCAAACCACTGCTCGAATTTGACGAGTGGCAACATAGCGTACATTCAGCGAATATTCCGGACTATCTGATGCACCGCATGGGTCACGACCTACGACTGTGCATGGATGAAAAACGCCTCGGCGATTGCCTAGCCGCCAGTATAGACGCAACGATGTCGGCTATCACCGCTGCCGCTGCGGCCTGTGAACGGATCAAGGGCACGCCCATCCCCTTTTCCTATACGCTAATGCTGCACAGAACTGCTTATCTGTACTGCTTTTTACTGCCATTTGGCTTGGTCGATACGTTAGGGTTTATGACGCCCTTTGTGGTGGGGATCGTCGCCTACACCTTTTTTGGATTGGATGCATTGGGTGATGAAATCGAAGAACCTTTTGGCGACTCGCCCAATGATCTGGCACTCGATGCGATCTGCAGGGGAATAGAAATCAATCTGCGCGACGCATTAGGCGAAACCCATCAACTCACACCCATGACGCCGGTCAATTACTGTTTGATGTAGCAATCAGCGGGCCAATGAGGCCAGTTCCTGTTCACTGAACCCCGCTGCACGGCGGGCGCTCAGGTTAAACGGGCCGCGCAACACGGGCGCTGCGTGCTCCTGAGCTAAACGGGTATAGGTGGCGACCGGTTCCAGTCCGCGCGCCTCGCACAGATAACCATACCAGCGATTACCGATCGCGACATGGCCGATTTCATCCCTCAGGATAATCTCCATGATGGCGGCCGCCGCCAGATCTCCGGCCTGAGCCAGTTTATCGCGCAACGAGGGCACCACATCTAGACCGCGCGCCTCCATGGTACGCGGCACCAGCGCCATACGGGCGAGCACATCGAAACGGGTTTTGTCGGCCATTTCCCACAGACTGGCGTGTCCGGGGAAATCACCGTACACATGTCCCTGCGTTTTCAGATGTCCCGATAAAAGTGAAAAATGCAGCGCTTCCTCATCTGCCACCTGCAACCAGTCGGTGTAATAATCTGCCGGCATCCCGGCAAAGCGCCAGATCGCATCCAGCGCCAGATTGATCGCGGTAAATTCGATGTGCACCAGCGCGTGGATCAGAATCGCACGCCCCTCCAATGTCACCATGGAACGGTGTTTCACCAACCGGGGTGGAACCAGTTCAGGCTTATCAGGTATGCCGGGGATAGGCTGCGCAGTTTCCAAGACGGCAAGCGTATCCAGTTCGATTAACCCCGCGCGCCAATTCGTTGCCAAAGCCTGCACCCCCGCCACTTTTTGCAGCGGATCGGTTTCGGTCAGCCAATGCAACGCCGCCCGCCGCAATTCGTGTATTTGATCACTCATACAGGCGCCTTATTGAGCATCGCTTTTAATCTGGCCAGTTTATCCATGCCCTCGTCCTTGGTGACCACCTGCACAGCATCCGCATGTCCACCGGCGAACACCAGTTCGTCCTGCGGCATTTCCTCCATAAACCGGCTGGGTTCACACAAAGCCCAATCCTTGCCGCGCCGGCGGCGCTTGCAGTAACTGATTTGCAGACTGCGCTCCGCACGGGTGATACCCACGTACATCAGGCGGCGCTCTTCCTCTATCCCTTTGGCGTCGCTGTCCCTGAACGGCAGAATATCCTCCTCCGCGCCGATGATGAACACATGAGGAAATTCCAGCCCCTTGGACGCATGCAAGGTGGAGAGCGAAACCACATCCGGTTCTTTGTCTTTGCCTTCCAACATATTGATCAGCGCGATAGTCTGTACCATGGCAATCAACGATTTGTCATCCGCCTCGGACTTGCGTTTTAACCAGCCGATAAAGTCATCCACGTTCTTCCATTTGCTCTCGGCCTGACGCGACTCGTGTGTGTCGTACAACCAGGCTTCGTAATTGATCGCGCGCAGCAACTCATCGAGCAACTCACCGCAAGGATCAGATTCCGCCCTATCTTCCAACCTGTTGATAAATCTGCAAAATATCATCAAGTCTTCATACTGACGGGCGGGCAGCAAGGCTTCCACCTGCGCATCGAAGGCCGCCTCGAACAAACTGATGTGGCGCGTCCCGGCATAGCTCCCGAGCTTCTCCAACGTGGTGTTGCCGATGCCGCGTTTAGGCGTGGTAATCGCGCGGATGAAGGCCGGATCATCGTCCGGATTGGCGATCAGGCGCAGATAGGCGGTGATATCTTTAATCTCAGGCTTATCAAAAAATGACGTCCCACCGCTCACCGAATACGGGATGCGCTGGGTGCGCAACTGTTCCTCGAAGGCGCGCGCCAGATAATTACTGCGGTACAGGATCGCATAATCGGAAAATTTGGTCTGATGTTCAAACTTGTGGCTGATCAGCTTCATCACCACACTCTCCGCCTCATGCTCGTCATCTCGCGCGGCATAGATGCGGATCGGATCACCGATACCGTGATCGCTCCACAAGTTTTTCTCGAACACCTTGGTGTTGTGGTTGATCAGATGATTCGCCACCTTCAGGATACGCTGCGAGGAGCGGTAATTCTGCTCTAACTTGATGACGCGCAGATTGCTGTAGTCGGTGCGCAGATTGTGGAGATTCTCGACACTCGCGCCGCGCCAGGCATAGATCGCCTGATCATCGTCGCCCACGGCGGTAAACGCCGCCCGTGCACCCGCCAGCAACCGGGTCAATTGATACTGACAGTCATTGGTATCCTGATATTCGTCGATCAGCAAATAGCGCAGCTTATTCTGCCACCTCGCCAGCGCTTCAGGGTGCTGTTTGAACAGCACCACCGGCAGATGAATCAGATCATCGAAATCCACCGCCTGATAGGCGCGCAGCGTTTCCTGATAACGTTTGTAGATGCGCGCATAGGCTTCCAGTTCAGCGCTATCGGCGACCACCACGGCCTCATCCGGCGCGACAAACGCCGACTTCCAGTTGGAAATCTGTGTCTGTATGTCGCGAACTTCCTGCTTGTCGCCGGAATTGGTCAGTTCACTGATGATTTTCCACGTGTCGCTGGAATCGAAGATCGAAAACTGAGGCTTGTAACCTAACAGTTTCGCCTCCGCGCGCAGTATCGTCATGCCCAGCGAATGAAAGGTGCTCACCATCAGCCCCTTGGCATTCTTGCCCTGCAACAGATGTCCCACCCGCTCGCGCATCTCGTTGGCGGCCTTGTTGGTAAAGGTAATCGCGGCGATATTGCGCGCCTGATAGCCGCACTCTTCCACCAGATAGGCGATCTTGTGGGTGATCACGCGCGTCTTACCGCTGCCCGCGCCCGCTAATACCAGTAACGGGCCGTCGAGGTACATCGCGGCTTCGCGCTGCGCAGCATTGAGTTTACTTAACATAGCTTGATACGAGGGAATAAAAAGTATAGTGAAGATGTAAAAGACTAAGGTAAAAACATTCTGAATCGCCCGCCGTTGGCATTACTCAACGCGACGGCATAATCATCAGCCTAAAGCCGAAACTCGACGACTCCGATTTAAATAGTCCTAAACAATGGAATAAATCCATGCTTAGCGCATTGAAATTAAATAAAAACTATTATTCAATGAGTTAGAATAAATCCTGGTAGCGTACAGTAATCGGATAACGCCAATCCTTGCCATACCCTCGCTCGGTAATGCGCACCCCTACCGTTGATTGACGACGTTTGTATTCACTCAACTGTATCAATCTAACTACCCGGCGCACATCTGCCTCATGGTAACCCAGTGCAATGATTTCCGGGATAGCCATGTTTTGCTCGACGTAACTCTCCATGATGGCATCGAGCACCTCATAGGGCGGTAAATTATCCTGATCGGTCTGATCGGCGCGCAATTCGGCACTGGGTGCCCTGGTGATGATGCGTTCAGGAATCACGTAGCCTTGTGTATTGCGATATCGCGACAAGCGATACACCAGCATTTTACCCACGTCTTTGAGCACCGAAAATCCGCCCGCCATATCGCCATACAGCGTGGCATAACCGACGCTCATTTCGGACTTATTGCCAGTCGTCAGCACCAGTGAACCAAACTTATTCGACAATGCCATCAACAGCGTACCACGTATGCGTGCCTGCAAATTCTCTTCCGTTGTGTCTTCAGCCCGCCCCGCAAAGCTCGACTGCAAGGTATTCAGATAGCCTTGCAAGATCGGCTCGATAGAAAATTCATCGTATTTCACGCCGAGTATCCTGACCATTTCACGCGAGTCATCCAGACTAATCTGCGCCGTATAGGGAGAGGGCATCATCACCGCATGTACCTTATCAGCCCCTAGCGCATCGACTGCGACCGCAAGCGTCAAGGCGGAATCGATACCGCCGGATAAACCCAGCAACACACCGGGAAAACGATTTTTACCAATATAATCCTTCACACCCAAACACAGAGCCCGATATACGCCTGCCTCCAAGTCCGGCAGCGCAACCATTTCACCGACGGGCTGCGCATCGACGGACAAAATTAATATTGACAAGGCCTCGGTAAACACATCGCATTGCGCCGTCAATTTCCCGGCACTGTCGAGGGCAAATGAGCCCCCGTCAAACACTAACTCGTCCTGACCGCCGACCATGTTCGCATAGACGACCGACATACCAGTCTCATCGACCCGGGATCGCAGCGCTTCGTATCGAGCATCCTGTTTATTCATGGCAAATGGTGAGGCATTCAACACCAGCAAAACTTGCGCGCCAGCCTCATGTGCCCTTTGCGCAGCCTCAGGATGCCAGACATCCTCACAAATGTTGATGCCAAAACAAATCCCATCTATTTCAAACGTGACTGCTTGTTCGCCGCGAGAAAAATAACGTTCCTCATCGAATACCGAATAATTGGGCAGTGCGTGTTTGAGGTAAGTGGCGACCACCCTGCCATCTCGCAAAAGGGATGCTGCGTTGTAGCGCTTACCGTCATGCTCATGCGGATGACCGACGATCACGGCAACACCTGAAATACCAGCGGCCAGTTCGTTCAAGGCCTCGCTACATGCCTGAAAAAATCCGTTTCTTAGCAACAAATCTTCCGGCGGATAGCCGCACAAACTCAGCTCCGGCGTCAGCATCAATTGCGCACCAGCGTCATGAGCCTGCCGGGCACAATTTAAAATTCGAGAACAGTTTTCTTTCAGATCACCTAATACACAATTGATTTGTGCGATTGCCAGTTTCATATTTTCACTAAAAAACATTAAGGTAATGCATCTTATTCCATTTAGCTCGTATGTAAATGAAAAATAGTCGTAAAAAAAGCGGGCTGTTTCCAGCCCGCTTTTTTAACACCAGAACAATTACTCAGTTACACGCACTTGCTTAGATTCTTTAACAACAGAAGTGATTTCAACACGACGGTTTAATGCACGACCAGCCTTAGTCTTGTTGTCAGCAACAGGACGGACTGATGCTTCACCCTTAGTAGAGATGCGATCAGCCGAAACACCCTTCTTGACCAGGTAAGCCTTGACAGAAGCTGCACGTGCAACCGACAGCTTTTGGTTCAGTTTTGCAGAACCTGTGCTGTCCGTGTGACCGGAAACAGCCAAGTTAGATTCCTTATATTTCGCTGCAAATTCAACAACCTCATTCAACTTCTTATCAGCGGTACGCATCAATTTTGCAGAGTTAGTCGCGAAATTTGCGCCTTCGATTGTCACTGGCTTGTCAGAGAAAATCGTCTTAAAAGACTCTTTAGGCGCAACAATAGGTGCAGGTGCTGCAACCGGTGCTGGTTTAGCAACTTCCTTAGCCACAACCGGTGCGGCAACAGCAGCTACGACTGCAACAGGGGCAACATAAGGGCTGTCGAAGTAATAATTCACACCAATGGTGAAGTTATTGTTGTTCAACTTAGTACCGTTAGATTTGCTCGACGTGTTGGTGTATTCACCGGCCAAACTCCAGTGCGCAGCGATTTTGTACTCAACACCCAAACCCAGATGAGCGCCCGAAGAAGAACCCGTCAAACCGTTACCGGTGAAACGACTGGATGCGTAACCCAGTTTTGCATAAGGCAGCCAGTTGCCAGAAGGTAGACCTAGCTTGAGGTCAACACCGTAGACATCGCTACCGTAATTATTTACGACGCCAGCAGGCGTACTACCATGAGTCTTCTTCTGATTGAAATCAGCAAAACCATCCACGCCCAACAGGAAATCACCCTTATCCCAGTTGTAACCGCCTTCAATACCATAGGTATTTCCGCTAGCCTTACTAAAGTTAGGTTGCAGCGCTGTTCCGCTAGCCGCAACATCAGAGCGGTTAGAACCTGCTTTCGCACCAACCCAGCTACCGGAAAATTCACTGGCTTGTGCAACAGAAATACTCAACAGCGCAGCTGCGAGGGTGATAGTCATTGTGCTTTTTTTCATCATTACTTCCTAGTTTAAAATTTAAAAATAGTTTACTTCTATACAGGGTGAAGACCTGACTTAACAGGCAACGCAAGCGCGGCATTCTACACCCGCGTATAGACAAAGTTCAAAGGCGAACTTCAATTATTCGGTGACAGGCACTTTCTTTTCTTCCTTGATCACAGAACGCACCACCACACGGCGATTTTGTGCGCGCCCTGCTTCAGTGTTGTTATCCGCAATCGGTTGATCGAAGCCAAAACCTTCGGTCGTGATGCGTTTAGCGGAAACTCCGCGTTTGACCAGCGCATCTTTGAAAGCAGTTGCACGACGTACAGACAACTTCATGTTGTACGCTTTTTTTGACGTCGCCGCACGGAAGTCGGTGTGACCTGAAATCGTCAGTTGCGCATCGGGGTAACGCTTGGCAAAGTCAGATACATCATCCAGCGTCTTTTTCGCCGCCGCATTCAACTTAGCCGACTTAGCATCGAAGTTAACACCCGAGTAAGTGACCGGCTTTTCTTCCAGTAAGGTCTTCCAGACAGTTTCTTTAGGTTGAGGCTTGGCTTCTACAGGAACTGCAACTTGAGGTATGACAACAGCAGGTGTAGAGACAACCTTAGGCGCTTTTTTAACAACGGGAGCAGCAGGCTTCACCGCAGCAATGGCTGCTACGATCGGTGCCACACGAGGCGTATCGAAGTAGTAATTGATGCCTAGGGTTACATTGTTGTTCGTTGACTTCAGGCCGGTTGATTTTCCAGCCATAGAGGTAAATTCACCCGCCACACTGAAATGAGGTGCAAACTTGTACTCAACACCCAACCCTAAATGTACGCCTGAAGCATTGCCTGTCAAAGCGCCTCCCGTCCATTTATTGGAACCAAAACCCAACTTCGCGTAAGGCAGCCACTGGCCTTTAGGCAAACCCGCCTTTAAATCCGCCCCGACCACATCGCTACCGAAGTTAATCGTACCCGCTGAACTTGTATGATCGACCTTCTGATTATAATCAGCGAAGCCATCCACGCCCAGCAATATGCTGTTTACATCCCAGTTATATCCGCCTTCAAAACCATAGGTACTGGCATTTGCAGAACCCAGCGCAGCACCGGCGTTGGTTACATCAGAACGATTGACACCGGCCTTAGCACCCACCCAACCACCCGTGAATTCACTGGCTTGCCCTACTGACACACTGAGCAGCGTCGCGGCCAAGGCCATCATCATGGTACTTTTTTTCATTATTATTCCCTAAATATTAAAATCAGTTAGCCGTTGAGCACCGAAATAAACGCTTTTTCAAAAAAGTTGAAGCCAGTCTGCGGCCTCAAAAAATTTTCATACCCCGTTAGATTAATGATTATCCACGCCGTGAGCAAGCAGAAAGTAATATCCAGCCTTAAACGCAACGATTTTAAGCAGAAAATCCATTTAAAGCAGCATCGCCCGCTGGCGCCTTGCCTCAAACAAACAGATACCGGTGCTCACCGATACATTCAAACTCTCCACACTACCCAACATCGGAATGCGCACTAATTCATCACAGGTCTCCATCGTCAAACGGCGCAAACCTTCTCCTTCTGCACCCAAAACAATCGCCAGCCCGCCGGTGTGTTTGAAGCTATGCAAGTCCTGTTTCGCCTCACCGGCAGCCCCGACCACCCAGATATTCTGTTCTTTCAACTCGCGCAAGGTGCGCGCCAGATTGGTGACCGTAATATAGGGTACGGTTTCTGCCGCTCCGCACGCCACTTTTTCAACTGTTGCCGTGATGCCCACTGCACGATCCTTAGGCGCAATCACCGCATGCACGCCAAAGGCATCCGCACTGCGCAGACAGGCACCCAAATTATGAGGATCCTGAATGCCGTCCAGCACCAGCAGCAATGGCGGCTCAGTGAGTGTGTCCAGCACATCGGACAAATGCTGCACACGGCGCGCCGCATCGACACGGGCCGCGATACCCTGATGGCGAGCGCCCCCCGCCATGCCATCCAGACGAGCGCCATCTACAGGAATTACGCGCACACCGCTCGCCTCAGCCAGTTTGATCAGATCGCGCATGCGCGGGTCCTGACGCCCTGATTGTTGATAAATTTCCATCACACCATCCGGATTTTGACGAATCCGCGACGTCACCGCATGAAAACCATAAATAAGTCTTAAATCAGCCATGCTTTTTCTTCCCCTTTGTTTTCTTAGGCTTCGCTGTCGACTCTGCATTGACCTCGGCCACCACGCCATCCAACACAAAGTCAATCTTGGTGCTTTCCATATCCACCTTGACGACACGCACTTCGACCCGATCTCCCAGACGATAACTTTGTCCGGTACGCTCACCCAACAAGTGATGTTTGGCCGCATCGTAATGGAAGTAATCCTTACCCAGTTCAGAAATATGCACCAAACCTTCGACGTACAAGTCATCCAGCGAGACAAACATACCAAAACTGGTGACCGACGAGACAGAACCGGTAAACACGCTGCCCAGATGGTCGCGCATATAAAAACACTTCAACCACGCCTCAACATCACGGGTCGCGTCATCTGCGCGTCGTTCGGTCATCGAGCAATGGATACCTAGCTCCGCCCACTTCTGTGCCGGCTTGTATTGCTTACCCTGCAATACCGCTTTAATGGCACGATGCACCAGCAAATCCGGATAACGTCTGATCGGCGAAGTAAAGTGCGCATAAGCCTCGTAACCCAGCCCGAAGTGGCCAATATTTTCAGGTTCATACTTAGCCTGACGCAAGGAGCGCAACATCACCGTCTGCAGCAAACCCGCATCAGGACGACCCTTGATTTTCTTGAGTAATTTTGAGTAATCCGCCGCCTGCGGGTCATCATCTCCAGTCAATCCAAGACCGAACTCTTTCATAAATTCACGTAAAGCTTCCAGTTTTTCCGGTGTCGGCCCCTGATGAACACGGTACAAAACAGGATGATGATGCTCATGCAGGAATCCCGCCGCGCACACATTGGCGGCAAGCATACATTCTTCGATCAACTTGTGCGCATCGTTGCGTACCACGGGGACAATGCGATCTATCTTACCCTGATCGGTGAAAATCATCTGCGTCTCAACCGTTTCAAAGTCAATCGCACCGCGCTTGTCACGCGCCTTCAACAACTTCTGGAACAAATCATATAAATGTTGCAGATGAGGCACGATAGCCTTGTTTGCTAAGGCCAGCTCGCCATCGGGCTGCGCCAACATCTCGGCCACCTGGGTATAAGTCAGGCGCGCATTGGAGTACATCACCGACGGATAAAAACGGTATTTACCAATCTCACCGCTATTACTGATATGCATATCGCAAACCATGCACAAGCGATCCACTTGCGGATTCAATGAACACAGACCGTTAGACAACTCCTCCGGCAGCATCGGGATCACGCGGCGCGGAAAATACACCGAATTACCGCGCAAAATCGCCTCGCGATCCAAGGCATCATTGCTCTGCACATAATGGCTGACGTCGGCAATCGCCACCACCAGACGGTAACCGCCCTTTTCCGGCGTGCAATACACGGCGTCATCAAAGTCCCGCGCCGTCTCACCATCTATGGTCACCAGCGGCAGATGCCGAATATCCTCGCGTCCGGCCCAATCGTCAGGTGCAACCACAGGCGAGATGGCTTTCGCCTGTTTTTCCGCGTCATGCGGAAATTCGTGCGGCAGATCGTGTTTGCGCAAAGCGATCTCAATCTCCATGCCCGGATCGGCGTAATTACCCAGCACCTGTACGATACGACCAATCGGCTGCGCATGCTTGTCCGGATGCTTGATGATTTCCAGTATCACAACCTGCCCTGCTTGAGCGCCGCCCACCCCACCTGCTGCGACCAGAATATCCTGGGTGATGCGGCGATTCTCGGCAACCACAAACTGAATACCATGCTCCTCAAACAAACGACCCACCACTTTGTTGTTTGCCCGTTCCAACACCTCGACGATCTTGGCTTCAGGACGACCGCGACGATCGACCCCACCCTGACGCACCATCACCACATCGCCGTTCAAGACTTGATGCATTTCCTTTTCAGACAAAAACATATCAGGACTGCCGTCTTCAGGAATCAGAAAGCCGAAGCCGTCAGGATGACCTTGCACCTTGCCCTTGATCAAATCCAGCTTATCCATCACGCAGATCGCACGTTTACGATTGCGCATGATCTGACCATCTCGTTCCATCGCACGCAATCGGCGGGAGAACAGATCTTCTTCATCGCGCTCGATAAGCAACATATCAAGCAGCTCATCGTCACTCATAGGGGCACCCTGCTCGTTCAAAATCTGCAAAATAAATTCGCGACTCGGCAGCGGATGTTCATATTGTTCACGCTCGCGCTCGAGGTGAGGATCCTGCAAACGTAAATTATTTTTCTTTTTCATTGACAATTTTTCCTTTAGCTATAAAATGCGCGGCTTCAGCAAGAAACATTGCTTGCCCAGATGGCGGAATTGGTAGACGCGCACGGTTCAGGTCCGTGTGCCGTAAGGTGTGGAGGTTCGAGTCCTCTTCTGGGCACCAGTATTAGTAATCGAAAGCCCCGTAATCATTAGGTTGCGGGGCTTTTTTACGTCTGTTTGGTGCAGTTCTGATACACGATTAGCCGCAGTTCCCCGCATCATCCCGCTATCTGGTGTACCATATTTGCACCACGACTGTACCAAACTCAAAATGGCGACCTTTCAAAAAAGAAATACGAACTGGAGAGCTGTAATTAGGCTCAAGGGTGTTTCCACATCAGCGACATTCTCAACTAAGGCCGAAGCACAGGCTTGGGCTACCAGAGAAGAGGCGGCAATTCTAGCAGGAAAGCGCGGTGACGTACCCAACAAGACGTTTGGCGACCTGCTTGAGAAATACCGGGACGAGGTAAGTGTCACCAAAAAAGGCGAACGCTGGGAGACAATGCGACTTAACCTGACATGCCGCGATCCAATTGCGCAGGTCAATTTGCGGGAATTCGATGCAAGAAGCATTGCGGCGTGGCGCGACCGTAGACTGACTCAGGTCTCACCCGCATCAGTCCGCCGGGAATGGAACCTACTGAGCAGCGCGTGCAGCATTGCAGTCAAAGAGTGGAAATGGCTCACAGAGAATCCCATGAGCGAAGTAAAGCGCCCTCCCCCGACCGAGGCGCGGGACAGAATAGCCACGCAGGATGAAATCGAGCGAATTCTATTTGCCATGTGCTATGACAGGGACAATACACCAACTACGGTAACCTCCAGAGTGGGCGCGACTTGTTTATTTGCCGTTGAAACAGCGATGCGTGCTGGGGAGATTGCGGAACTGACGTGGGACCGGGTTTTTATCGACTTGAAATATTGCAAAACCTTCGGAAAAACAGCCGCTGCAAAGCGTGACGTGCCGTTATCGGTCGAGGCAATCCGCATAATTAACCAAATGCCGAAGGACGCAAGCACAGTATTTAATGTGACCACCGCGCAGATCGATGCGCTATTCCGCAAAGCAAAAGGGAAGGCGCTAATTGATGAATTACATTTCCACGACCTACGGCACACCGCCATCACGCGTCTGGCACGCAAGCTAGACGTACTCGCATTAGCGCGAATGGTTGGTCACCGAGATTTGAGGATGCTGCAAATTTACTACAATGAGAGCGCAACAAGCATGGCCAGCAGACTTTGACATCCTCCCCACCCTCAGCCTATGGCTGCCGCTTGCGCGGGAAGAGTGGGGATTCCTACTGCTAGACGCTCATGTCCGAGCGCGAGAATGTTTTTTGCGGCATTGACGTCTCTGTCATGTCGCGTACCGCACCCGGCACAAACCCATTCTCTTATTCGCAGACCCGTTCTACCTTTCGGACTGTTGGCGGAAATTTCCCCGCAACACGAACACATCTGGGTGGTGTTTCTTTCATTCACTTCATCAAAAACAACTGATCGCGCACTCGCTTTATATCTCAATTGCTCTTTCAGGATTCCCCATCCTGCATCGAGGACAGATTTCGCCATGTTGGTTTTCACCAACTTTTTACTACTCACATCCCCCACGAAGATCGCACCATATTTCTCGGTCAACTCGGTCGTGAATTTGTGAATGGCATCACTTCGCGAGTTTTTAATCTTGGCGTGGATCGCTTTCACGCGGCGGGGCTTATTGGCACGCTGTGCCTTGGCTAACTGAACCGCAAACTCATCAGTGATGCGCCTGCGCTCCATAACAAAACCATCCGAGCAGGTGGCCACGGCCTTCAACCCTAGATCAATACCGACAGAACTGCGACCTTCTGACGGCTTTACCTCAACCTCTACGGTCGTATTGAAATACCACCGGCCTCTGGCATCTTCCGAGAAAGAACCCGTGCCCAGTTTGTATTTCGATAGATCGTAACTGTCCCATATTCCAAAATGCTCACCGCAGAATCGAACCTGGCCATTGACCAGTTTGATCCCCGCCGCCTTGAATGGCACCCAACCCAATGCTCGCTTTGACCCGCTGGAACACCGCCACTGCAACTTGTTCTTCTTGAACTGTCGTCGTGATTTGGCGTGCTGCGCAATCACCGATTGTACCGTTGCTGCGCCGATGCTCAATTGACGCTCAGTTCGAATCACCGTCAGTTCTTTCTGAAGATCGTATTCCGAGGTGCCAAAATTCATATAGCCGACTCCAGGCACCGGAACCCACGAATAGTTCGCACTCAATTCATTCGCGGCATTCCACACCTGATTCACTTCAAACGCCCATTGAGACAGTACACTTGCGTGCTTGTCTTTCACCCGTACTCTCAACGTTTTTGTAATCAGTTTCGGTTCCATTCCAAAATCTTACCCTAAGTGCCCTATGTGCCGAAGAACAACTTACGTTGTTCGCACTATCCATCACCGCCGTGAACGACGGTGCTTTTCGTGCAAATCTGGTAAATCACTTCGGGATTAATGACTGCCGCCTAACCCATTCCTGCAACGCCTCCAGCTGCGTGGCTATTTCTCGACTTTGTTGGTAATTTGTTGCGATGGTGGCGGCAACGGTTTGAGCGGTGACGGGCTGCGCATCAGCGCTTCGGGCGGCGGCGGGTAACTCACCACTGGCGGCAGCGTCGTGCAGCAGCCGGAAGCCAGCAGGCAGAATACAAGAGTCAGACGGGACATAATGAGTAACCTCCTTGATGATTGTCTCGCCCTGGTCGTGAACGAGTTTAATTTTATCGACGTACTTAGTCACCACTTCCGTAGTGACTTCAGCTTGATGCTGTTTTACCTGGGCTACTTGAACAGTCTGCTTGCTGATCGCAGCATCCCATTCAGATTGAACGCTCATTGAACCTTTAGCCCATCCGGCACCGAACAGAGCGGCTGCAAACAAAATCATTACCAGCAGGCGATAAGGCCACGGAACCAGCGATGTGAGTAGATTCACGCTACACCTCGCCGAAGTAGTGCGTGTACCTTGATCGGCGCACCACCATCACATTGCGCACGTAATCACGGTTCACCTGAAAAAAACTGACGCCATACCCGGCGACTGCTGTTTTTTTCTTCAGTGACGTATGCTCGACGTTACCGAACCACCTGCCAGCGTCACAACCCTTCGTTGCCTGGCACATCTTGCGATCGGAGATTACACCACCAGCCCCGCCGTTATAAGCGGCAAAGGAAAATGCCAACCTATCAGGCTCACTTGATGCGCCATGGATCATCGAATAACCCTGCCTATCTTTGAGCACCAAAGCGCGCAGCTGATATTTAGGATCGTACAGGTTTGAACTCCACCCCCATCCGCTCAGCGCCTGCCGGTTGCTGGCAACCACTTCACTCAATGAGTCAAATCGTGCAGTTCTGGTGATTTGGCCAAGCCCCACACCGCGCTCTCGACTGGTCCGCAATTCAGCGTGCGGCGACCAGCAACTTTTTGACTTCAGCGACGAGCAGGTCTCTTGTTCTATTTGTGCCCCGAGCGCAGACGGGAGCGACATATCCGCCCAGTAAGCCTGCTGCTCTGCTTTGAGCATGGGCAGATATAGTCGAGCGTTGGCCGGTAACTCATCGGCGTGCACCACATTGCCCATGAGCGTTACGAAGGATGACAGCACGATGCACACGCCAAGAAACACCAACCCGGCACCTTCAGGGCTTTTCTGTGCACGATCTGCGTCTGCCTTGAGATCGATGTACGGGAATAGCACGCGCCGAAGGATATGCGACAGCCCTACCCCATACAACGCAAGCCCGGCAAATAGCAGCCATGGCGCATAGGCGGGCTCATTAACAAGCGATGCCAATGGTCCTGACACTATCACCAACAGCGTGGCCGCGTAAAAGATCGCCAACACCCGTAAAATATCAACTGACAAACGGTTCATAACATCCTCCTATTTAGTGGTTAAACCAGAATCGCGCAACTCGCGCCGGACCATCTCGCGCACATCATCAAGGCTGGTTACCTTGTCGTCGTGGATGTGCGTGCTGATCTGCGCATTCAATGCGCTTTGCTCTTTAAACGAATTGATCACCGCCCATCCGCCCAGCAGCCAGATAATCGTCAATGTGCTGCCGATCCCGGTGCCGATCCAGATAAAGCGGGAGTACAGCGGGTGCGGTGTTTTTTCGTCTACCATGTGATCGCCAATCTTCTTTTGGATTTTGTCGATCTCAGCAAAGGCGCGCTCCTGGGCAAGTGTCATCGTTGATAATCGCTCATCATGCACGGCGATCTTAGTCAAATCCTCGTGCATCTCACTCACCACCCGCCCGAGCTTGTCGATCGCCTCGGCCATGTGTCTGATATCGGATTTGATGCTGCTCGCCTCATGATCGGCGGATCGGCGTCGCTCAACGACAGGTTGCATGACTTCATCGCTCATTTTGTTTTCCGTTTCGTTTAGTCGGGTTAAAAATTATTTCAGTGGAGATTGCAGGCCATCGATCATGCATTGGCCATCGAGTAGATAAACGCATTCGCCTTCTGACTCCACCAGCGGACACGTTGGATCACACTCAGTTAGCTTGCTTCGATCAACGCGCTTAACGTGGTATTCGCGTATGAACTGGCTGGTGGATACAGGCCACTCATCGAACTTGTCATGCGGCTCCGGATCGAGACTGAAGAACGACTTGATCATGTTTGTGAGGCGGAACATGCAACGACCTCGCTCTTATTCTTAATAAACGCAAATTTCCCAAAGATACTCATTCTCAATCCAAGTGAGTCCGCATGGCTTGCATGCGCGATCCAGCTTTGAACGGACTGGCCATACTCGATCATCGCCTCGCACTTTTGACGGATGAGCAAGTCACCAACTTTAGGATCATCCTCGTTACGCATCGCATTTCTTGACATTTAAAGCTCCAAAGATGAGCTATCGCTCATCTTGTGCAGATTACACACTACAAATTTCAGATTACAAAAGCGGGACGACACCCGAAGTCCGCGCGCGTGCTCGCGCGAACGAAGCTCAGGACGAGCGCAAACACGCCGCCCGGCGCAGCGTAGAGCCAAGAGCCACCACGGATCGGGAGTATTTCACCGGTCGGCGTAGTCCATATACCGTCACTGCCGAGGCCTGTATTTGCTACAGGATAAAGCCCGTGTTGCTTGAGCAGTTGTATGGCGGCTGCGCAAACTGGATTAGTGCCAGGATTAGTGATGCCATCAAAACTCGCGCCTGATGCCCTGACGAGCGTGTAGTCTGCCGTTCCGCTTTGGGCATACTTGACCGTTCCAGCACTGCCCGGTGCAACTAATGCCCCGGTTGCGCCATCGATTGCCTTCCACGCAGCACTGGCCGCTGTCATGTCAGTAGCGACTAGGGCTGCGTCGTTGTTTGTGATAATTTGTATCTCAGCGTTATTCAGGCGCATGCCCGGCGACCATTCCCAGACATTGCCGTTAAGGTCAGATATGCCGAAAGCTGTTGCGTCATGTCGCCAGCTGACGGGGCCGCTGCCGGTTCTGGTGCGACTGGTGGCGGTGCCGGTTGCGGCTGCTATCAATCCTGTTGCCGAATCAACGCCGCGCTCAGTAGTTAGATCAGAGCTGCGACCATAATCCGTGTTGCCGCGCGGTTGATTGCCTGATTTGTAGCAGAGCTGGCCAATACCAGCCCAATCAACGTTCGTCATCAATCCCCATCCGGCACCGTTCGCGCGGGCGGTTGCAAGACCTGAATCAAAATTCATGCTATTTGCGGGGTCTTCGCCAGGCAAGCTGAGTAGCTCGCCGTTGCGAATCACGCCGGGATATAGGCCGATGTAGCGGTATGGCTTTGCAACGCCTCCGACGATAAACATCGGATGCACACCAGATCCCATTGCTGGATCAATACTCTCGATCGTAAATTGTGGGATTACAGCCATGTAGCTGGCTTGGCCTTTTGCGGTGTACATCACGGTGACACGTCCACCGGACGCGGCTTCAACTGATTTTTTAAGTGAGTCTGTGACGGATATGGTTAATGGCATGATTACTCCTTTGGATTGAAATTATTTACCAGGCGGTTAACGCGGCGCGGCGCCAGGTGTTTGTTGCGGTGCATACATAAAAATATCCACTATCCCAGCACCACTCGCCTTGATTACCTGTGGCAGTTGCGGTTGCTGGCGTAGCGGCGGTTCTGATACGCAGCTTAGTCCCGGCTATATCAAGCTGAGGGACTGTGCCGGAATTTATCTGCTTGATCGTCGCGCCGATTAAATCAAGCGCCAGAACGATTGCGGATTCCATCACCTCTGTTTGTGTGATGCTCAAAGGGGTGAGCGATACCACCAGCGTATTGACCTGAGACAAGATGCTCACAAGAGAAACCTGATTGGCTTGAGCTGCCCAATCAAACGCAAGCTGCAATCCTGACGACAAAGCCGCCAGATTAAGCGATTGATCCGCCGCACCCAGTCCGGCAAGTGCCGCATCCCTTGCTGCTTGAGTTTGCGTAAGCAGTGATGTCAGTTGAGATAGCACGCTGGCTGCGGCCAGATCTGCGCTATTTGTTGATGTTGTCGCAGATAGCGCAGCGTGCTGCTCTGATATAAGTGCGGCTGCGGCGTACATTCCCGCTTGCTGAGAATAAGCGCCTGCTGCCGATGCGCTGGATGCCGCAGCGATGGCAGACAAGGCCGCATTGGTCATATCGAGCAAGGCCGCTGCGTCTGGATTCTCCCATCCGCTCGCAGTGTAAACGCGTATTACGTTATTGATTGTGTTGAAATATTCCGCTCCAACAGATAACGCATTGCCGTTTCCATCAAGCAATGGGTCGGTGGTAAAACTTCCTAGCCATTTGCTTCTAAAGCTTGCAAGGGCCGCATCAAGTGCCGCCGCTGCTGATGTGGCACCCATAGCCGCCGTCGAGGCAACCGTAGCAAGCCCTTGCGTGGTCGCTACATCATCATGGGTCAGAACAACATCTTCATGGGTTAAAACAACATCCGCGTGTGTGAGCGTCACATCTTCGTGAGTAAGCGCTGCGTCCTGCTCAGTTAGAATCGCTTTTGTTGTTGCGACCAACGCTTCCGCCGCCGCTGTATTAGCCTGCGCGGTTGCCAGCGCTACCTGCGCGGCTAATTGCGCGGTGTACGCAGTCAGGGCATCGATGTTCGCCTGCGTCAAAGGAATGCCGGAATTTTTGAATTGCAGCCACGATAAATTATTCGATCCGGACGGCATGGCGGCTAAAAATCCGCCGGCGCCAGGGTAATTCACTGTGCATGCGTATTGCGTCGTCGTGGTGCCGCGATCATTTGGCCATAGTGCTGCCGAAAAAAATCCGGATGCATCGGTGGTTGCGGACACGGTGCCGACGATTCGACTGCTATCGATCGCGTCGAATGCGTCGCAAGGTGCACCGGCGGCGCTGACCAGCGCGAACGATATCTGAGTGAAGGCCAGTGGCGATCCATCGGGGCGCGTTAATGCTGCCCCTGCGTTGCTGATAACGCGGGTTGTTGTCATATTGATCTTTCTCTTTTAAGGAATGATTGTTGCCGCTGACCATGCCGGATCGGCATGAACGAAATTAAGCAGGTTATCCGCGTACACTGGCGACCAATCAGGAAGCGGAATATCGACTACTGATTTTGCCGATGACATCGTGCGATTGCGCGCGGCCTCTTCGGTTTCGTATGACTCGACGATGATTTGCATGTGATTGGTCTGCATATCAAGGTGAAACTCAGTCGGGACATGAAACTCAACCAAACGGCCATCAGGTAATATTTTGATTTCCTGTAGGATGCTCATATTTGCACTAATCCATGAGTTAACTGTGAGGCATTGAATGCAGTAATTCTTGCCATTAGGTCGCTGAATTCTTGTCTTAGCACAACTCCATTCGGATTAAAGAATTCTACAACCGCCTTGCCAGGCGAGCCATTCCCGCCAACTCCTCTTCCGCCGCCACCGCCACCGCCACCACCAGCACCAAATCCAGATGCGCTAGCTCCAGATGTTCCGGTTCCGCCATTACCACCGATCCCGTATGCAGAGTTTCCGCCTTTTCCGCCAATTGAAGTGCTGGCGGCAGCTGATCCGCCAATACTGCCACCTGCTCCTTTTCCAGAAACCCCGCCGAATGGGCTATGCCCTCCCGTTCCGCCTGTTGCGGTAGCTAATGCTGCAATACCTGTATCTCCACCAGACTGACCAGGAACGTCGCTGTATGAAAATGGATAGTCTACATATGTCCCACTTCCAATCCCGCCACCTCCAACGACAAGCGTGTAGCTGGTTCCTGCGGTTAGTCCATTAAAAAACGCCGTAATAACCTGTCCTGCACCGCCACCGCCACCAGCCCCTGTTCGGGTAATATCCGATCCTGGACCGCCGCCACCGCCGCCGGCAACAAATGTAATTCTCAATGAGGTGAAGCCAACAGGAACGGAAATAGTGTAAGTTCCCGGTGAAAAAACTTGGGTTGCGTAAACCACGCTACTCAAAGTCCCTGCTGACAACATCCCTGCAAACGTCCCGGTTGACCCAGTAATGTCCGCACCGGCTAGTGATCCGCTGACTGACAGATTTGTGCCGTTTATTTCAGTAGCCGTAACAGTGCCGGCCTTAATACTGCGACCAACTATCGAGCCATCTACGACCATGTTTCCGTTAAGGCCGACAGTTGCTACGCCGCCAACAGTTCCAGCAAGAAAATTATTCCCAAGAGTCGGACTGAGTTGAGCGACATCGAGCGCACCGGTCAGCTGCGTCATCAGAGCGGAAGGATCGGCGGATGGCGAACAAGCCACCCCGCC
>Ga0214165_1000090_pt1 | contig 71891 bp, 69 predicted proteins | sample TroBogypolimnion_34_FD_153004 | JGI IMG/M metagenome (GOLD analysis project Ga0214165, IMG submission 153004) | Freshwater microbial communities from Trout Bog Lake, WI - Practice 03JUN2009 hypolimnion v3 | ecosystem: Environmental > Aquatic > Freshwater > Lake > Hypolimnion/Profundal zone ... | reverse complement strand
TCCAATAATAATCAGAGGGAAAACCTACCAAGTAATTCCTTTGGTTCATCCAAGACAAGCTGGTAATTTGGGTAACAGTAGTCTGGATTGGGCAAATCTACACAAGCATTGGGTTATTACAAGAATGAGTGAAAACTTTCCAAAGAATGATTCTAAATTAATCAGATTAAATTCAAAACCCAATTATTGTCCTGTATGTGGTTCAGATAAAATTGCCTCTTATCTCTGGGGAATGCCTATAATGTCCAAGAAACTTGAGAGTGACATCAATGAAGGGAAGATTATTCTTGGTGGTTGCTGTATTTCTGATGATGATCCTTTCTGTGTCTGTAATGTCTGTAAAACAGATTTTTATGGACCTTTAGAATGTTGTCAATAAAGTAGTTCATTGATTAATACTTCTGGACTTACTTCTGACAGAAAAAGTTCAACCATTACTCTTTGCCTTGAACTTTACTTTCTTTTCATCTCCTTTGATGACTTTTGATTTGCAGATTTGTATGTATCTGGTATGTATCAATCGGATAGGAGAAACGGGATTAATTCCCGTTTCGTCCTTCCACACCACCGTGCGTACCGTTCGGTACACGGCGGTTCCTTAATTTACGCAATGACCTTTCGATAGTAATCTGTAAAGAAGATGTAACCTGCTTTTCTAAGGCGGTCGATGGTGATAGTTCTATTTAAAATTGGACTGCCTGCGGTACGCCAAATCCCTTTTCTTGTATTGGCAAATTCCCATGCCTTGTTCTTATCCAGACCTGGCTTGATCAGATTCCGCAGACGGGTTCTAATCCGTTTCCATTGTTTCCAGATCACCATCCGTAAACGTCTGCGATACCATTCATCTACTTGTAACAGAAGATTCTTGATATCAGCAAGTTTAAAGTAATTAACCCAACCAGTGATATACTGTTTGAGGGATTCCTTCCGCCTTTTATATCCCCATCCGTTGCTCCTTGACGTAAGCGCTTTTATTTGCGCCTTCATCTTGGAGATGCTTTTCGGATGCGCCCGTAGTCGTCCCTCTTTCCCATTTTCATAGAAAGAATAACCCAAAAATTTAATGTTTCGGATATAAGCTACAACCGTCTTTTCTCTGTTCACTTTCAAGAAAAGTTTCTCCTCAATATACGGGATGATGTTCGTTAAGGTCCGTTCTGCACTTCGTTTGCTCTTGCAAAAAATAACCGTATCATCGGCATAACGAACGTAGCGGTGTCCTCGCTTTTCAAGTTCATTGTCCAGTTCGTTGAGCATGATATTGCTCAGCAACGGACTCAATGGACCTCCTTGCGGAACTCCTGCTCCTGTATCTTCAAACTTGTTCCGTACTACTACACCAGCATTAAGGTATTTATGGATCAGTGAAATAACCCGCCCATCGTTTACCGTCCGTGATAATACTTCAATCAGTTTGCTCTGATTGACCGTATCAAAGAACTTTTCCAAATCCATATCAACAGCATATTTATAACCTTCGGTGATATGGTCTTTGCATTTGTTCAATGCCTGGTGCGCACTGCGTTTGGGTCTGAACCCGTAACTGTTTGTTGAAAACTGTTTCTCGTAAATTGGAGATAAAATTTGGGCTATAGCCTGTTGGACAACACGATCCACTACTGTGGGGATGCCAAGCATTCTCATCTTCCCGTTTTCCTTGGGTATCTCTACCCGACGAACGGGATTCGGATGGTAAGTCCCATCCAAGATGGACTGGATAAGCTCTTCCTTGTTGGTTACAAGATAATCCCGCAGGGATTCGACTTCCATCTTGTCTATTCCTCCACTTCCTTTATTACTCCTTACCTTTTTATAGGCTTGATTCATATTGGTTGGAGACAGGATTTGATCCAGCAGTCCATAATTCGTTTGGTCTGCATTAGTGAAGTTGTTTTCAGTTATCCCAATGTAAGTCTGCCCTCCTGCATACGCTTCGGGTTCCGCCCTATCTCTCTGCTGGCAGGTATCTTTCGATATTTTCTGCTTTCTTCCCTGCATCCGGTAACTTTCATTTACTTTCACTTCTTAAGGTTCGATCCTTCCCGGATTTGTCGTAATCCGGTACTATGATCTCAGCTGACTTCTCACAGTAAATCTTTTTCAACCGTGCATCATACTTCGCTTCAACACGTCTGTGAGATCTCCCGTGGTAAGACAAATAACCTTCATTCCATGTACCCGCATCATTTACACTCCGGTGTCCGTGTAGCTCTTAGGACTTCGTTTTGTTTTGCAAACTCGTCCCACCGGATATGCCTGATAATGTTCGTGTTCCTCGGGTCGGAACTTTGCCGCCAGCTTCCTTCAGATTCCACCTCACGAGGGACACCCTTGCTATTGGCTAATGGTTGGCAACTACATACCCCCATAACGGACTTCCACCGTCAAGTTATTCGCCATGCACGGCGCACAAAGAGAAAGGCAGTCACAAATTACTTGTAACTGTCTGATCTTTAAGTAGCGAGAACAGGGGATGATCCGGTGACCTCATGATTATGAATCGTAAGTGAAGCACATTTAAGTATTTATTATTCAGTGCTTTATGTCTCTGTAAAAATAGGCAAAAAAACTATTCGCAAACACTCTAAAAACTAAAAAAATTGAATGAGTCCAAATATTGACTTTATGTAAAGCAGCATTTCGGTCTCCGGAGGTCAAAATAATCAAATTTAAAAATGCTTCCCGAAAAACATTATGTGCAATAGCGTTTGAATAATCCGGACGACGGCTACAACTTTAAACATTGGCAATATTGATATGGCATAGGTGGGATTTGTTATCCCCTTCATAAAGGCAATTCTGTATGGCAGGTAAAACTTTCTCTCTGGAACTTTATCAAGCTCAACGGACATGGTGGCAATTTCAAAAATAGCCTGCTTATTCTTACGCTTTAGAAATTTAAGTTCAAGTTCCTGACTTTCAATTATGGCATCATTCTCGATTATCATCCTTTCATGCCGGGAACTAATTTCATCCCATTCGGGTTTAAGTCCATTCATATCAATATTAGACATTTAGATAAAAGTTTTTTGTATTAGGAATTAAGATACTATTGGATCATTATTAATTTAATGTTTGTCATTGTTCCTTAAGTGCAAATTTTCGTTCGTTGCTCTGGGCAAATCTGTGTCTTTATACTCTTTTAATCGGTATTTCAGTACCGCCTTTTCTTCGGTAACCTCTGTATATCTCTGCCTCTCTATTATCAATTGTTCTTCCAGCCATGCCATTCGTAATTTTTGCTGTTCAATAATTTGCTCTAAGGATGAATTGGATTTATTCACAACTGGTTCAATGGTCTGAGTTGTCAACATTTCACCAACACCAGTTAAAAGCCAGGCAATATTAAGTTCTGGATAGACATTGGAAATCTTGTTCAGCTGCAGCCGACGTATCGATTCCCCCACATTATTCACATAGCCATTTGATAAACCAACGTTTTTTTCAAATTTACCCTGACTTATATTCAGGTGATCTAAAAATTTAATGAGTCTTTCCTTGGTTGTCATAATCGAATGTATTGAAGCTTGTTCGTGCTATCATGCAGTATATCAATTGTATATCGTTTTAATTTATTTAATCTGACTATAAATTACAGGTAATACCGAATTATATGATATAATACAGAGATATATTCTGTATTAAACCTATAAATTTGCTGTAAATCTAATAACAATATCGGTAACAAATGTAACTCAAAATGTAATGATAACAAATATTGAAGATAAATTTATTGAATTAAATGAGAACGAATATTCTTTCAGATGCGCTTACGATTGTCTGCCAAAAAACAAGATGAGTGAAGTGAGGCATAAAATTAAGGCAATCCTAAATGTGAAAAGCGACAAGGCTGTTTATGACAGAATTGCAGGTCGGACAGAACCAAAGATCAGCGAAGCTACGGCAATCGAGCAGGTTTTTAAAAATTATGGAATAACAGTTGAGTGGGGAGCCAAACCAAAATAGCTAGGGCTAATAATATCAGGAAGAAGTAAAGAAATGAACACTATAACAAAGATATATGGAACCAATCACTTTCCCATTGATTATTGAAGATGAGTCTCAGCTCAGTCGGTTTGTATATGCAATATCGAAAGATACTGCCAAACGTACTGCCAGGGAAGTTCTCATGCAAACTGGACAAATCAAACCAATGATGACAAAGGCTGAGTGTTACAGATTGGCATCGCGCCGAAAGATAGACACAGCGATTAAAACGCTCCGGTTAAAGTTTGTTCTTAAAGGAACCAATATCTGGATCAAGCGCGAAGATTTCGAAAACTGGCTACAAAAAGACTCCTGGTCCGTACAAAATGATAGTGCAAAAGATTCGCTAAAAGACTCCAATGATCCTGATCAAAAACATTAACCTACGGCGAGGGAATAAAATGCCGACGTTCTTATCTTAATTAAACCCGCTTGCGGCAGGGTAAATGGTTTCCGGCGGGAGAGACTGAACTCTCTTTCGCCGGTCCATTAAAAGTAAAAACGAAACATGATTAATTAACTGGTATACTTATGAAAAACATACTATCCATTCCCCTTAATTCAAAACCTCGCTTATCTGTCTCTGAAATGGAGACAAGTGACACTCGTTGCAAATGCTACTTCGTGATCACATCAGTATTTTTTGATGAAAAACCAGGATATCCGGTTAGGGCACAAGGAGCTATCCGCACTAACCTCGGAAGATTGATCACTGTAAATTGGGATCAACATGGTGAATGTACGTTCGAGGGCCATCGAATTAAACCATTTGATTTGATAAAAAGGGAGGAGAGGGATGAAGTCTCATTGAAAATTGAAGATGAATCCCTCGCATTTAGACTTGTGTAATCCTATTCAGAATTATTTTCAAATAATTTATAGTCATGGAATTATCTGTTTATATCTCGGGAAAGATTACAGGGGAAGAGCATGAAGCCTGTAAAAAGAAATTTGTCTCCATGGAAGCAAAACTGAAAAAACTCGGGGTTGATACGGTGATCAACCCAATGAACATGGGAATACCTGAAACATGGACCTGGACTGACGCAATGGAGCTTTGTATGAAAGTACTCAAAGAAAAGGCCAACGCAATACTCATGCTTGATGACTGGACCTCCAGCAAAGGGGCAATGGAAGAGTATTACCATGCCAGGAACAACGGTTACCGGATCTTCATGGAAGATGATACCCAGGAGCTGGTAAAGGTAATTGCCCATACAGGAAAATGGATCGATACATCCCATCTTGAAATTCCATGAGCTACAATCGTAAATATTACTTGCATCAACGCGTGCGTAAAGACGGTTTTGGTCTCACACTTGGCAGAACGAATAAAACGATCCGTGTCACACCTGACCAGGCCGTTTCAGTCCGGAGTAATAAATATATCGCAGAGTTAAGCTCGAAGTACAGTTACGGTGTACAATTCATCAATCCATCCTTTAACTTATGATCACCCATTGGAATGAAATCTGCAAGCAGATTGAACTCTGTGAATTCAAACTCTTTGAGTTTATAGATAAAGCCGGCCTTTCAGCCTCGCAACTCAAAAAACTTCAGAAATTTACCGGGGAATGGAACAAAGCCAAGGCAATGGCCGAAGATTTTGATCGTTTTCTTTCACCGGTTGATCCGATCACCGTCGAATCACCATTCGACCAGGATGATTTCCGTTACATCTGGAAGACCTGGAAAGAATACAATTCAGAACAGCATGGCCGGCTGATGAGAAGCCGTATGGAGCAGATGTCACTAGATTATCTGGCTGAGATATCGGAGAACAATCCGGATGTGGCTATCGGCTATTTACGATTTGCAATGGCTAACGGTTACAAGTCATTTTTTAAAGTGGATCCAAAGGATAAATCAATCCCACCAAAACCAAACAAGAATGGTAGCGATTACTAACCTATTGAAGAACAACGCACTTTTTGCGGTTAACTCAGTCAGACTGCAGGAACAGATTCGTGAGAAGCAGAATAATTTATTGGCGTACAAATCATTCGTTCGGATGAATTACGATGATTTCAAGGAGCTGCTGTCAGCCAATGCTGCTGAAATCATGCTGCAGCGTTCGGTCACTCAAAAGTATGTCATTGATCAGGACAACAGTCCGGTTATCCGGCAACTCTATCTATACTTTACCAATCATCCGGATTGTGTATGGAACCTGAATGCCGGGCTGATCTTTGCCGGAAAAGTAGGTTGTGGGAAATCAATTCTGATGATGGCTTACCTGCGGATCTCCGATCAATACAGTCGAAAACTAACAACCAGTATTCATGCCAAAACGCTGGCCATGATGATCAAACATTCCAGTGTTGAAGAGTACTCCCGACGCCCGTTGTTCATCGATGAGCTGGGACGAGAAGAGTCGGAGCTAAAGGATTACGGGAATGTGGTAAAACCGGTGATCGATCTTTTTGCACTACGTTATGAGAACGGTGCCAGGACTTATGCCACGACTAATTTCAAATATGAATCATTTGATAAATTCTACGGGGAATTTATCCGTTCCCGGATGGAAGAGATGATGACTTATGTACCGCTTACTGGAGAAAGCCGTAGGATAAAAAATGAGGTCAGAAGATAAAAACAAGGCAAATAATGCTTTAAAAACATCCGTCAACCGACGGATTAATTTTTTTTAACCCGGACCATGAGAAAATTCGCAGAAACAAAGATCCCCGCCAATCGATCAAACCGTGTTGCGCTTGTTAAAGAGTTCCTTGATCAGCATTACGACATCAAAATAAATATCTTCGATCACAGTAAGGTGACGATTGCAGCAAAATCCAAACAATACGAAGAGCAGATCAGCATGGAGGATATCTCTCTGCATATGCTTGAAGATGGCATCGGTGGTTGTGATTCAATCCTCAAAAAGATCATCACCAGTCCGAACCAGACCAAACCCTACAACCCTATCAAGGAATACTTCGAAAGCCTGGAGGGGAAGTACTCCGGAGAATCTCACATTGAAAAGCTGTGCAGTTACCTGAAGGCACGCGATTACGGAGACAAAGAAGAGAGTTATTATCAGAAAAGGTTAATCTACACCTTTCGCAAGTGGATCGTTGCCTGTGTAGCATGTGCCATGGGAATAAAAGAAAACGATGCGATGTTTGTGGTTGTCAATAATGAGGAAGGGATTGGCAAATCGACACTGCTTGAATTTCTGGTTCCGGAAATACTTAAGGGGTATTACTCCAAATCGCAAAAGGATATGAATTACCCGGATATGTTCACTTCAAACCTGCTGATCAACTTTGACGAAATGATCGGTCTTACCCGATCCACCGCCGAAGAGTTTAAGAACATCCTATCTTCGCGACATATCAATGTATCCAGACGGTTCACAACGACCAAACAGCGCTATGCTTCAACCTGCGGAACATCAAACAAGGATGCGGAGCATGGTGGCTTTCTGATCCCGGATATGGGAACACGGCGCTTTGCGATCAACCATATTGATTCAATCGACTGGGAATACAACAAACAGGTCGAAATTGACCAGATCTGGGCAGAAGCTGTAATGCTCCTGAGTCAGGATTTTCAGTATACCTGGAACCCCGAAGACTTCAAAGAGTTTGGACAGTACAATTCAAGGTTTATTGTGCAGACATCCTCCTACAAATTGATAAAAGAATTCTACCGTGTACCTGAGCCTGGAGAAGAAGAGGTGACCATGTTCCGTCAACCGATGGAGATCCTTCAGGATCTTCGTAAGGCTCACAAGATTAATTCATCAATGAATACAGTTTCGGAGATTAATATCGGTATAGCTTTGAAACAACTAGGGTACTCTCGTTTTGGAAAGTGGAGTAACGGAACAACAAGGTATGGCTACAATATAGTTCCGCTCTTCTGATCTATATCTGTCTATTAATCAATATAATAATAGAATATTTATTCTATTATTTAAAAACTAATAAAAGAAATCGTAAATCATTATTGGATTACATGGTTACAAGGAACTAAATATAACTGCCACAAATAATTGATAATTAAATTAATAGACCTTGTAAGTAAATATTATTAATCCGGTTACAAGGCGGTTACAAGGTATTACAAAGAAAATCTGGTTACAAGGTTCGAGTCCGATGTATTTTATTCTATAATAGCAATTTAAATGAACCTTGTGCCTTGTCAGCGACATTGAGAAAAACTTTTTAAAAACTCAAATTCTTGATGAAAATGAAATTAGATGAATAAGAGACGTTAATCCGGAAAAAAATCACTGTCGTTTAACATTTTGTAAAAATAATATCCATACCTTGTCAAAAATAATGAACAGCAATAACCTTATATAGCCTACCATTCTTGGAAGTATTATGCGGATTTCCGCTCAAATAAACAAGTAGCGGTCATTGTAGCAGACAACCAAGTAGACATGAAAAACAACGATAAATAATCACAATTTAAAAATCAAACAGCATGAGAAAAATTATCGTTTTAGAATTTATTTCATTAGATGGAGTTATGCAAGCACCCGGAGGACCAGAGGAAGATACATCAAACGGTTTCAAATATGGCGGTTGGTCGGCACCTTATTCTGACGAAGTTGGTGGTAAAATAATGCAAAAACAAATGAAGCCTGCCGACCTTCTATTAGGCAGAAAAACGTTTGAGATTTTTGCTTCCTACTGGCCTGAACATGCTGACTATTGGCCAGGTATCAATGATGTCACAAAATATGTCATGTCCAAGACTATGAAAAAGTCAGATTGGAAAAACACAGTTTTCCTCAAAAGCTTAGCAGATATTAAAAAGCTCAAAAACTCAAAAGGTTCTGAGATTAAAGTTTGGGGCAGTGGTGAGCTTTCTCAACTATTACTTAAGAATGATTTAGTGGACGAACTCTGGCTCAAAATTTATCCGGTGACACTTGGTAAAGGAAAAAAGTTGTTTAACAATGGCACTATGCCAGCAGCATTTACATTAACAGAGAGTTCGGTTACACCAACTGGAGTGATTGTGGCAAATTACAAACGAGCCGGGAAAGTCAAGACAGGAACTATGGGAGTTTAGATATTGACAAATAACGGAAAGTGACTCTTATCCCATCAGCTTCTCCTCAGACAGTAACAGGACAGCCGACAACAACGAAAGACAAAACAACGAACTGCTAATAATTAAAATTTGCAAGTATTTTGATAGTGAAGTTCTCCGAAACCCGCCACATGCTCATAGCGCAAACCGTTGTGCACTATTATAAGTGCGACATAAGAACGAACTTAACTGAAAAAAATAAATCATGAAAACCAAAATTGTTTATTATTTGATTCTCACAATTATTTTAATGAGTTGTGGAAATGGACATGTAAAAACTGAACAATCAGAGATCAAAAAAATGATTCTACAACTGAATGGGAAAAAATATGATGAACTATATTTACAAGCAATGTTGCCAGTTCCCAGTCATTTTACAAATATTAAGATTTTTTCAGGACAATCTGAAGATGGTCACAAATGGACATTTATTATTCCTGATTCGATCAACAAAATGGTTGATTCTTATGGGATCTTGACAAGACCTTTTGATTTTAAAACAAATACATCTTACACAATCAAATTCGCCGGTTTATCAAAAAACGAGCAATTCTTTTCATATGTTTATGATGAAAAAAATCCAGTTATTGAAGCTACTTATATTGAGACAAAACAAGTTAAAGGAATACCTGGTCAAGGAGACTTTATTGCGGTAAATGACACTTTTGCCGTTGATGGACCCTCCCGCTCAAGGGACATATTTAGCGTTAATTTTAACAAGCAAGATATCGAACTCGAATTAAGTATGAAGTTTCGTTCGTTCCCTTTTATTGATATGGAACATTATGATATTTCATTGGCAGAAAAGGACTCAATTTCTCATTTATATCCCAATTCTAAATATCTGATGAGTCAATTTTATTTTATGCGTAGCTCCTTTAAAAATATGGATGATGCAAAAAAGATTTATGACAACTTTTCAAAAGAAAATAAATCTACATGGTTTGGTAAAGAAAGCGGCAACTACATAGCAAATTATAAAAAACTGTATTCATCAGGTTTTGAAAATGTTTTATTAAAAAATTCAGATACTGGAACATTGGAGCCAATTATAAGGGATTCAACAAAATTCACATTAATAATCTTTTCGGCCTCATGGTGTAGCCCTTGCTACAAAATTATTCCAGAGCTAATGGATGTCTATAAAGACTTGAACGGGAAATTGGAGATGGTTTACGTTTCGATAGATCAGAGTAAAACGGTGAATAATTGGAAGAAATTAGTAAAAGAAAAAAGCATTCTTTGGAGAAGTCTTATAACTGTTGGTCGTGTGAAAGAAATTGAAGACAAATACGATGCAGGTTCAATACCTCATATGCTGCTTGTTTATCCCGACAAATCAGTGAAAAAGATTGATATAAGAGAAAAAGACGACAAAGAGATGCTTTACCAATTAGTTAAACACGAAAAGTAATGCGTCAAGTGCGGCAGCGGTGGTTTTCGGTGTGTACCTTTCCGCTCAGGCAGCATACCTGCTTGGCAGGAAATCGCCTGCAATCCGCCTCTGCGTTTAGCTTCCTGCGATTTCCGTATTCTTTCTTGGAGAAGCGAGATGCTTAAACGAATGTTAAAGAAGCCATGCACCGACCAAAGCATAGAGAAGACTGCCTTTGATTTAACACTGTGTTTTTCTCTATTGGAATATTAATCAATACTAAATAACAGAATTAAATTCACGGCCAATTTGATGAATTCCTTCTATGATTTTCATACGTTGAGCCGGACGTGGGTTTCTATGACCGGTAGCATAATGGCCTAACTGGCGTTCGTTAATTCCCGTAACGCGAGCCAAGGCAGATCTGGTAAGAATACCCTCGAAATAATGAAGTAATGCCTGGGTATTCAATTCAAATTCTAATTCGTAATTTCCTTGTAACGCTTCGGGGATTTCTTCGTTATCAACGCGCATTGCTTCCAGGTGCAATTCCAATGATTCAGAATATGCATTTTTCACACCTTCCAATGATTTATGGGTGGCAACGCAGCCAAGCACTTCATCGCTGCAAGCTCCATAATTATCCAACCAGCTTATTTGTACTTTTAATTTTCCCATTTGAGTAATTTTTATTTGAGTCGTCATTATCGCCAACCCGCTTGTTTGAAAATGTTATTTAAAATAAATTGCTCTAAAGTATCGCTTGGTTTACCGTTTATTGTAACTTTCCCTTTATTCGTTGGATGCTTATATTGTCTGTGGCTACCTTTTTGATCATGCAAATACCATCCGGCATCCTCAAGCATTTTTAAAACTTCAATTACCTTCAATTTTTTCATGAGCTTCTATCGATTTATTCGATAATGTAAAGATAGTATAAATACTATCATAAATGTGCGATTCAATAAAAAAATCTCAAAAATATTTTACTTTAAGGATTGTAGAATTTATTGTTATGTTATTAAAAATAGTTACATTTGATCTTCCTGCTGCCAGATGGGTATTCATTAACCATGAAACCCTTATCTCCTATGAAATTCAATATCACAGTTCCTGTTAAGCCATACGTCAAACGTTTCCTTGAGAACAGTTACGGTAATCCGGTTGATTTCCGTAACCATCCCAGGGAAAGCGAGATGTTTAAACGTATGCTTAAGAAGCCATGCTACGACCATGAGAACAAGTATAAAAAGGATCTCTGTTTGCATAAACATGCTGTTGAAATTGCAATATCGGAACGTGACTTTTACCGTCATGGTTGGGAGGTATCCAAAACCGATATTGTTAGTTTCGGCAAACACTTCGAGAAAAACGCCAAATGGCTGATGCGCTCAGTGGTCAGCACCTATATTTCTTTTGGTATCCCAATCAATGTTGCAATTATAAAGTTCCAGACCAGATTTCAACTGGAGGAAGAGTACTGGCCTTTTGATTCCATAAAAAAGGACTTTTTCAGGTTTAAGGTTAACAACGAAATTGACTTTAACCAATTCGCCTATCAGCATCTCGAACATCTGATTCTGCTTAATATGTCCAGTGCAGGAGCAATTACCAACCATATAATCATGAATCATGACAAAATTATGGTCCAATCACATTAAAATTCAATAATAATTCCGCGGAATCTGTCCCCGATCGGAGACAGATTCGGGTGACAATAAATAGCAATGAAAACAATCAACAAGCAGACCGAGAATATGGGGGGAGTTCTCCGGTTGTGGGCAATCCCCAAAACGGATATTACCGTATCCGGAGATGTGGTGACCATCCTTTCGGATGCGAACATGGTGGACATTTATATCAAAGAAGACTCCGCTACTTTCTCGGAAGAGCTGTCGAAGTCATTTCCCGGGTCTATCTATAAAGTAGACATCTCGGCTGTCGTACCGTGCGATAATCCGGATACCTTAAAACTGATTGCCGAGATGGAACATCGCTGCAAATACCTGGTGATTTACATGGATGGCAACGGAGCCTATAAACTGGCAGGCACAACCAGTGTGCCGCTCCGTTTTACGGCCAAAGCAACAACCAGCACCGGTGCAGCAGGATTGAATCACTACGCAATTACATTTGCCGGTCAGCAATTGAAAAGGGCAATCTTTATTGAGAACCCTTTTCTGTAAAGAAAGGTTTTAAACCCGTCTCAATGTGATAAACCCCTATTTTCTGCCTGAATAGGCGGCAATTGTCCTTTTGGCCGCTTTTTTTATGCCGTAACCTTGCTGAAAATAAAGATAGGTTATGTCGGCAAAGATTATTGTTATTGACGGGTATATTGGTCCTTATGGATATTCAAAGCAGTTTATCCGCAATGAACTGGCCGGTCAATCTAAGAATTCCGTGACTATTAAAATTTCCAGTCTGGGCGGATCGGTTGACGACGCCCTGAATATCTATGACCAATTTGTTGAGCATGGCAATGTAACGGCTGAACTATCCGCTTTTGTTGCCAGCTCTGCGACGCTTATTTCACTTGGAGCCAAAACCGTTCGGATGAACGAGAATTCCTTTTACCTGATTCATAAAGCCATGAATTGGGTGGATGAATGGGGAACGATGAACGAGGACGAAATAGAATCTCTGATTGCAAAACTGGAGGCTCAAAAACAACAACTGGCCAAGATTACACTCCAACTGGCTAAAATGTACGTGAAGAAAACGGGTAAGACACTTGACCAGATTACCGGCCTGATGAAGCAGGAAACCTGGCTCACGGCAGACGAAGCAAAAAGCTGGGGTTTTGTTGACGAAGTTTTTGCCCCTGAGGTTGCTGTAAACTTCCTGGACAACCTTCAAATGGTTGCCATGATCACCTCAAATGGTTTCCCTGAGCCTCCCCGTATGTCTATAAAAAAAGCATCGATGGTTGCGGTCCATGAAATTGTCGAACCGGATGAAGATTCATTCTTTGACCGGATATGGAACCGGATCATCAAAAAGCAGAAAGAAGTAATTCCTAAAAATACAAAGGTCGAAATGAAAAAACAATTCATCCATTTAAACAGCGCACTAAGTGTCGAGGAGTTGGAAGGAACTGATGAGGGTGCTTTTCTCAATGAAGCACAATTGCAGCTGTTAGAGGAAAGGCTTGATGCAAATCAGCAACTCGTTTCTGAACGCGATGGTGCAATTCTGGAACGTGATACGGCAACGACAGACCTTGGAACTGCTCAGGCAAATCTGGCTTCAGCTTTCGATCCGTTCAATCAAATTGATCCTGCCATAGCAACCGCTGAAACCCCGGAAGCCAAAGCTGCAGCTATTCGGGCATTGCTTGCTGCACGTCCTGCAGCAACACCGGTTCAGGCGCTTGAACAACAGGACGAAATTGCAACCAATGAAGTTGACTGGGAAGCCATCAACAATTTGGAGCACAACAAACTAGTGGATAAAAACTCTTAAATATTTATAGCCATGTCAATTACTACTACTTCGATCGTTCAGGAGTATGGCGCGTTTTACATCGACGCAGGACAGAATAAAAAAAGGATTCTGACCATGCTTTCCCAGGGACGTGAAATCACTGATTTTGCAACACCCATCAAAACGGATGATACCATCTTCCGTCTGGCAAATGCAACCTTCCGCACGTTGGTGCAACCTTTTCAAAAGACATTCACTCAAAAAGGAGGTGTCGAAATTGTTCCGAATGAAATCCGTCAGTACCGTTTTAAAATTGATGATGAATTCATGCCGGACGAACTGTATGCAACCTGGCTGGGCTTTTTAACCCAGAAAAGTGTTGACCGCAAAGACTGGCCTTTTGTAAAATGGCTCATTGAGGTTTATTATGCCCGGCAGATCGACCAGGACATGGAACTGAACGAGTACTACAAAGGGGTCTATGCTGCACCCGTTGCCGGTACTGCCGGTGCTGACGGAACAGGAATGAACGGACTGAAAAAACAACTTCAGGCAGGTGTTGATGCTTTTAAGATCAATTCGGTTAATCTGGGTGCACTTGATAAGGCCACTATTTTTGATCAGGTTGAATCGTTTACTGATTCAATTGCAGAAGTTTATCAGGGTATTAAGATGAATGTATTTATGAGCCGGTACTGGTACAAAAAGTACATGCAGGATAAACGTGCCCAGGGCTTTTACCAGCGAACATCGGATAAGGATATCGATGGGAAGATCGATTTCACACCATTGGATGTGAAGCCACTTGCCTGCATGGTTGGGACCGGTGATATTTTCTGCACACCGGTAGAAAACTTTATCCACATTTCTCCGGCAACGCTTACCAAAAACCAGTTTAAACTCGAAGAGGCCAAACGTGCCGTTGCTGTAATGGCAGACTGGAGCGAAGGTCTGGGATTTGGAATCAATGAAGCGGTCTGGACCAATATCCGTCCGACGGCTTAATACTAAAATAAATTTCCTCGTTGCTGATCCTTCGCTGGACCAAGCAGCCGGGATGATATTGATCCATCTTAAATAAAATGACCAGTCATGATAGATTTTACAGATATTGAGAAGAATCTCCCAAACGGAGAGAATATGGGCGGGATAACCCAAAAGGTGTATTTTGGATATCATGCCGATGTGGCAACGTTTCCACCTAAGCCGGTTGCACCTGCCACGCTGGAAACAGCTGCTGCGCTTACAGGTGACCTGACAATGAAAGCAGGGAAACGAATGTTTGAAATGTACCTCACCGACGACACGGGTGAATTCAAGATTGATCCCGTTGGGGAAGTAGATGGAAAATCGTTCGTTTCGCACCTGACACTATTCCATCCAGGACTGCAAAAGAAGATCATCGGGTTTATGAATGCAGCCAAAAACGAAAACCTGGTGTTCATAGTTGTCGATAGCAACGACAATAAGTTCCTGATGGGTGATGCACTTCGTCCGGCTGTTTATGCAGGATCGCCCGATGGTGCCGGTACCGGAAAAACAACTGCTGCCCGGGCAGGGATGTCAGCAGAATTCACCTATAAAACGGCGAACATCTACCTTTACGAGGGAAATATTCCGCTCACTGATGCCATAGTTTAAATTTTGGCCTCCATGTGGAAACGTTACTTCAAATTTGTAAAGCTAAAGCCTGGGAGAGTGATCACCACCCTCTATGGAGAGATTGATTTCAGTGCCGACAACATCGGCATTGGAATCATTCAGGCGCTTTATGAAGATGGGTTCCCATATCTTGAAATTACAGACGAAGGCAAAGCAGAGCTTTATCCAGTTATTTCCGAAATTGAAAATACTGAAACAGTCAAACCTCGACGAGCAAAGAATCAAAAAATAATAGCGATCTCCTACCCACCCAAGGAAACAAATTTGACAATTTCCTCCTAATATTATGACCATTAGCATTTAGGCAAAATAGGCGCACTTGTAGGCAAAAAAACAATCACCAAATAATTTGAATATCTCCTTTTGATTAGGTACAAAAGATAATTATTTTGGATCTAAATTAACAAAATCAGCTTCGTAGAATAGATTGGTATCACCTATTTTTAATATAAGTTTTTTGAAGATCTTTTTATGTAGAGGTTTAATATTATTTGAGTTGAAACTAAATGTTTCAAGTATTCCATCATCACAGCTGATGATATTTTTGTCCAAATCATGAAATGCTAATGGTGATTTTAAAATATGGTAATTATCATCATTGGTTCTTATCAGGAAGAAAGCGTTTTCTAAAGTAACTACCTTGTTATTTATTGAATTCTTTGTACCCATTTCGAAAACTTTTTCATAATTATTGAATCCACTAGGTTCAATATTATGTTTTTTTAGAATTGGATACCACCATTCATTTTCTATAGACATTACATTGCTAATTATTGGTTTATTATTTTGCCCAACGGCTAAAGTAATTATCAAGATCAGGAACAACGGAACAGTTGCTAACTTTCTAAAAATTGTAACATTTGAAGAGGTTCTTTGGGTCATCATAATTAATCGCTTTTTTGTTAATGAATAATTAAAATTACTGGCCAAGTATGTTGAATTATTGCGCAATACAAGTTTTAATAGGGTGTTTTTATAATCATTTAAATCACATGTTAACAAAACTTTGTTATCTGCTAAATATTCATGGTTCAATTGAATTGCTTTATGGAAAAGCCATAAAAAAGGATTAAACCAAAAAATGATCTTAGCAAATTCAATTATCAATATGTCAATTGAATGATATTGTATACAATGCGTTTGTTCGTGTATTATTAATTCTTTTTCAATTCTACCACTCTCATAATCTGAATGATTTACGAATATGTATCTAAAAAAGGAATATGGTAATGTTTTCCCTTCCACGAGTACAATATGAGTTTTTGAATTTTTCAGTATTGTACTTGTACGAATTAGTCTTACAATTTTATAAATATTTAAAATGAAGCGTAATAACAGGAGGGATGAAACAAAAATGTACAATATTGTCATCAAGCTTTGAAATGTAATCTTGTTGATCGGCATCGTAGTTAATTTATCACCCTGAATAAGAATCCCTGTGGCATTCGAAAATCCGTGAATATTTGGACTTACAGCAAGATTCAAATTCATTCTGATGTTTATTAAAGGAATTAATAGGGTGAAAATCAGCGAAAAAAGCAAATAAAACCTATTAAAGACTGGGATCTTAACATTTTGAAGAAAAAAATGATAAAATCCGAATAATACAATCTGACATATAGTTGATTTAATTACAAATTCTATCATAACATTCTTATTTTTGTTGATTCTCAATCTTTTTTTCTACAAGTCGCTTAAGCTCTTCTAATTCAGAAAGGCTTAGATGTGTCTCATTTGTAAAGAAGGAGGCGAATTGCGAAGCAGAGTTATTAAAAAAATCCTTTAACAATAAATTAAAGTTCTTGGAGAAATACTCAGTCTTTTTAATCAGCGGATAATACTCTCTATTACTGCCATGTTGATTGTACCCAACAAATCCTTTATCTGTCATTCGTTTTAAAAGAGTTGCTATCGTTGTGGTGGCTGGTTTAGGTTCTGGGAATTCCTTGCCGATATCTTTCATATAAGCTTTTTCAAGGTTCCACAGGTACTTCATCACTTGTTCTTCAGCGTTTGTTAATTGCATTGTTCTATGTTTTAAAAATGTACTCTACAAATATAGAGCATATTTTCATATTATCAAAGCTTTTTGCAATTTATTTGTAGTTTTATTTTTACTTAGGCAATAAATTTAATTATTCGAAAAAACTATTGTTAGTTGCCTAAAATAAGGAGATAATAGACAACTTACCTTATATCTCTGCATTAGTTTAAAATCGGCTTTGCCAACTTAGTGAAATCTGTTTCAGATTTACTTGTTGACATTATAAACTTTGTGAAAATAAATAAACTGAAGGTAAGAGACTTAATATTCTTCCACGTTTAATCTTCTGCCCTAATTGCACAGTTCAAATTGAATATTTCCAATAGTAAGTTTTGCCTAACTACTAAATTTGACAAATACAAGTCATTCTCAAATTATTAATTTTTTCTGTCCTTTCTGCCCGTTTTTCCGTCCGGTACTTTCGTTCCGAAATAATTCAGCAACTCTTTCTTATGAACGACAATCAACTCAAAGTGATCGGGTGGATCAGATCCGGAATGGATTACAACAATGGGCTTAATCTTTTGGTGGAGATTACCAATAAACAAATGTATTTCAACCTGTTTTCAGGTAAGGATATAGCGTTGGCAGATAAACTGGCTTATGAAATCTGTAAAGCGGCATTACTAGCCAATCACATCACCTGGAAGGACTTCATTCGAAAAGTAAAAGAGGGAGAAGGGATTGAAATTTCGGGTAAAAGTGAAGGATTGCCAAACGATCTTCCGGATGTTAAATTGCCGGAGATTCTTCCCGGCAATGAAAACAAGTCAAAGATCTGCGGGCCGGATTCTGCAAAAATTACAGAAACAATTGAAACATCGGAAACGATAGAAACCAAACCCCTTACCGAATATCCACAGGTTATCCGCAGAATCATCCATGAATATGCCGCACTCTTTCAGGAACGCAGTAAACTGCATTCTGTAATGACGGGAATGCCGGAATCAAACGCAGAATCGGTTTGTACCAAACGTGCAGATCTCTTTGACCTGATAAAATCAATTTCTGCCAGACTCGAACTACTCTATTCTGCTAAAAAGGAATTTGATGAAAAGGGGATTATCCTGGAAGAGGGCGAAGTATTTCCTCCTGCTGAAAATGAGGAAACTGAACCGGACATCGCTTCGCTTGATGAGGCAGCTCTTAAGAAGCATAAGAAGAACCTGCAAAGCAGTAATTCAAAGGACCAGACTATTCTGGATTATCAATCAAAAGAGCGCACAGAGGTTAAAACACCAATGCCAAACGGGCCCAAGAGATTGAAAATCGAAATGCGGATCAATGACCGGAATAAGAAAATCGTTGAGATCGAAACCCTGCTTCTGAAGTATGCTGGTAAAGAGTAAAGATATCGTTCTGATGGAGCCTGCTGAGCGTGAATTGGAGGATATCGGCCTTGCAAAAGGACAATCACTCCCCTCTTTTATTGCCGATGTTGAAAAAGCGCTAACCCGATCAATCGGTCAGCTTGAAAACGGAAGGGAACACCACTTTTACAGCTGGGGAAATTTTAACCTGGTACGCCTGATCAGTTACCTGATCAAACAAACCGGTCCGGCACATGTCTTTATGACTTCCTATTCGTTCAGTCAGAAGAGTATCGAGCAGCTTCAGCACAAGATCACCAAAGGTGAGATTCTTTCGTTTAAGGTGATCCTGGATAACCGCGTCCGGGTGATGAGCCCGAAACCGTTTCAGATGATTGCCTCATGTTTTGATTATAGGTGTATCTCTGTTCATGCCAAAGTTGCACTTATCTGGAATGAGCATTGGAAAATCACCATCGTGACCAGTCAGAATGCAACGGACAACCCTAAACTGGAACGGGGAACCATTTTTACCGATCCGCAGGTTTTCAATTTTGATTTTAAAGTACTGGAAAATGAATTTGAACGAGGATCAACTTAACGAAATCGAACAATTGGCAGGACTGTTTTTCTCCCCGGATGATATTGCAGTGAATCTGGAACTGGATGAGGAAGACACAGAATTATTTATAGCCGCTGTGGCCACCCGGAATACAAAAAATGATCTGGCTGGAGCATATCTCAGGGGTTGGCTTTTGGCAGAAATATCCCTGCGAAAAGCAATACAGCAGTCTGCCCTAAACGGGAGCAGTCCATCCCAGCAGATGCTATTAAACTATCAACGGGAATCGAGAATATGAGCCGGCCAGCACTTGAAGATACCAAATACGAGCTGATCAAAGCCCATGTGCTTGATCCGGACAATTCACCGCTTTCCTCTGAAAAGCATGAATTACTCGAACGGGTTATTTCGGCATCCAAAGTGCTGGATAAAAATCCGATTCAGAAACAGGCAGTTGCCATCCATCAGCAAAAATATCCTGATATCAGCCGTGCCCAAGCCTACGAAGATCTCCGGCTTGCTGTAAGGCTATTTAACACCCTGCACACCTTTGATTATGACCTTTGGTTTAACTGGCTCATCAACGACATCGTTCAGAATATCCTTATCTGCCGTAATACCCGGTCAGAAAAAGACCGGAGGATCATTGCCATTGAACACGCCAACCTGATCAAGGTCATCGGTGAAAAGCCAGAAGAACTACCCGATCCCAAACGAACTGAAAAACATCAGTTCTATATCCTGATTCAGAATAATAATCAGCAGGTTAAAGTCGACCTCAATAACCTCAAGGACTTACCCACCGCAGCGCTTCAGGAACTCAGCCGGGCAATTTACGGAGGAAACGAAATCACCGAGACGGATGCAGAAGAACTCATGCAGTCATGATCACCGAACTCATAGATTTAAATGGACCCCAACAGCTTTCTGTGATCAATGATGCAGAAAGCGAAGTGGATATTCATGGTCGCGGTAGCGGCAAGTCATACGTGATCGGTTGGGAGATGAACCAGATTGTGCGTAACATGCCCCGGTCAATTACCTCGATCACTGGCCGCACCTTTGGTCAAATTTATACCCGAACGCTTCCGTCAACTTTAAAATTCCTTGAAAAGCTGGGAAGCGAAAAAGACAAGGATTTTGTGATTGGTCATAAGCCAACCCGGAAACTGGGGTTTAAAGAACCTTATGAAAAAGTGACGAAGTACGATAACTTTATTTCCTTCTCAAACGGCACCGGTTTTCTGATGTTGTCACAGGAAAGGCAGGGATCAGCACGTGGTCCCAATCTTGACCGCGAAATCGTTGATGAAGCCCTTACACTAAATAAACAGCGGTATGACGAAGAGGTTTCACCTGCCAACCGGGGAAATGAAGAGTACTTTGGCTTCAAATCGCCTAAATGCATAAAACAACACCACGGGTTCCGGTATGTTTCATCCATGCCTTACACGAGGGAACAGTCCTGGCTTTTAAAGTATGGCGATTACTATATGGAAGAAGCCGGCATTCCTATTTTCGATACCTGGAACCGGATTGTAAAACTACAGCTTCAACTGATCGAAGCACACAAAGCCGGAGATAAACGGCTCTTCAAAGATATCTGGAATGAAACGGTCCGGCTGAAAAAGAAAATCGCACCGTTTGTGTCAAAGGATGGAATCCTGTTTACACTAGCCAACGCTTTTGACAATATCCGGAACCTGGGTATGTCGTACATTACCCGGGAATACGACAAGCAAAACCTCTTAACCTTTATGGTAGAAATCCTGAACTGGATCATTGACCAGATTGAGGACTGCTATTACCATCTCGACAGCCAACAACACATCTATTACGATGCGTATAACGACGATTATATCCGCGGTGTGGCGGAGAACACCAACTGGGATATCGCTCAGCTGGAGAATGAAAATTGCCTGTTCGATCTGGATTGTGACCCGAACAGACCTCTCGAAATCGTTCCTGATTGGGGTTCCAAGATTGCACTCTTCTCCATTGCCCAGGAACGTAACTACAATTTTGTGACAAAGATTGTTGAACCGGTCGATTGCACGATCAATGAGGTATTTGTAAAGGCCAATACACCCGGAGTGATGATTGATGATCTGGTGGATAAGACCTGTAACTATTATGGTCCACATCCTACCCGACGGATCATTTATTTCCGTGACCGTTACGGCGATTCAAGGCAGCCAAACGCGAAGAACTCCAAGACCTATAACGAGCAGGCCATTGACCGCTTTACCAAGAATGGGTGGACGGTTGAGACCAGGGTTCACCGGGGGCAGGAACCGCCACAGCATGATAAGTATCTGCTCTGGATGAACATCCTTAAAGGAAAAGATACCCGATATCCGAAGTTCATTATCAACGGACGTAAATGCAAATTCACCCTGATCTCCATGAACAACACCAAGGTCATGGATAAGGATGGAAAGTTTGAGAAAGACAAAAGCTCGGAGCGCAAGAACTCCATTCTTCCCGAAGAAGCCACACACTTTGGTGATGCCGTTGATAAACGGATATGGACCAAGTACGGCCATCTAATCAACCTTAATCTAAGTACCTTCGTTTCCCCACGTTGGTAGATTTTCTAAATTGTAAATTTCAGTTAGTATTCTAATTATCCATTCTTCCCACCACTGCGTTTTAAGCACAATGGATTGAATCGGTATCAACACATTCCGGACACATCCGGAAAGAGTTGATGGTGTAGGACTGATTCGGGCAGCCTTGCAAGTCTGCACTCATGAAAGCGGAATCACTGATCACACCGATTTCTGCCTGTTTTCTGCTCTTATCTGTTATTTCTGCTCTTGTTCGGCACTATTTTCTGCTCTGTGTTTGTGTGATCCGTGAGGTTGTCAGGACTGACTTCAAAGGGTGAATCTCTACATTGCAAATTTCAATAATATGTTAAATATGGCATATTTCCTGCGAAAATCTGCCCTTTATTCTGCCTTTCCGATAGGGCGAGTTCGGCATCATCCACACTAACCAATGAAAATAAGTACATTTTCATTGGTTAGTGTGTTGTTGGTTAAATATATAGAGAAAAATAAACTGGATAAGCTTTTTTATAGGCCCCTCAGCTTTTTCTTTGGAAGAAAAAGCTGGCAAAAAGAAGGGCACGTCAGCTCCCGCTGCTGTTTTTCAGGGACCCCTGCGGCCTAAAAAACAGACGTGGTTCTTTTTTCTTGAAAGATTGCGGGTCAAGAAAAAAGAACCAAAAAAGAAACCCCCTCAGGGAAAGAATTACAGAAGTAGATGCGCTGGTTACTCAATTCTTGGGCTAAGGTATTGATCGCCGGGCGGAAACGTCAAGGGCCTGCCGGTTGTGGCAAATTATATATCCGGTGCTGCAACCTCTGGCACTTCGTGTTCGGTCACTTTCCCGGTACCTGTTCATTGAGCGAAGCCGAAATGAGGGTGCCGGGAAACTGACATTCACCCTGTGACGAGAATCCGCCCGGCTCAACCTGGTATGCCCAATAATTTAACCGGCGTGCCAGAGAAAGTCCGTTAACTAATGGATGCCAAAACAAGCCTGCAAGGCAGCAGCAAAACACATGAATAAATTTGATCTTTATGAAGTGGTTACACAAAAAATCATTGACCGTCTGGAAGCTGGGGTAATTCCTTGGCAGAAACCATGGCGAAACTCAGGGGGTATGCCCAGAAACCAGGTCACCAATCGTCCTTATAACGGGATTAACTTTTGGCTGCTGATTTCGCTAAGTTACAATTCCCCTTACTACCTAACCTTTGATCAGGTGAAAACGCTTGGTGGTAATGTTCTTAAAGGTGAGAAATCGACGATGGTGGTTTTCTGGAAGATCCTTGAATCGGAAGAGAAGACTGGTGAAATAAAGAAAACACCATTTCTGAGGTACTACAATGTTTTCAACCTGACTCAGACCGAAGGGATTGATCCGGCAAAAATCCCGGCCAGTGATGCTTACGACCATGATTTCAATCCGGTAGAGGCAGCCGATAAACTGATCAATAACTGGACGGATAAACCAAAGATTGAATGGGATGCTGAGTCTGCCTACTACTGGCCTGCGATTGATACCGTTTATATTCCGGATCAGCGAACATTTTTTAAGGATGAACAATTTTATTCGGTGACGTACCATGAGCTCATCCATAGCGTGGGCCACCGGAGCAGGCTGGCACGCCATGAAAAAATAAGGGACCATAAGTTTGGTTCTCAGGATTATAGCCAAGAAGAATTATGCGCAGAGATGGGAGCTGCATATTTATGTGGGATAACTGGCATGGAGCAGGAAACGATTGAAAACAATGTAGCCTACATTAAAAGCTGGATCAGAACGTTTAAAGATGATCCAAAGGTACTGGTTCTGGCAGCTGCACAAGCTCAGAAGTCGGTGGACTATATACTGGCACATCAGTCTGAACCGGGAGCTGTCAATTCAGAAAATCAAGTTGAAAATGAAACGGAAGGTGCTCCTACGGGGGCTCTAACTGTTTAAAGGGCTTTGCCTTTTTTTTTTACTCGCTGCGATGTAAACACTTCCCTATTTTTTAAGCCCCTGAGCTGCTCTTCCTGCAGGGTGGAGATCCTGCACAGCAATAATTAAGTGGCAAAGTATTCTATTCCTCCCATAACCGGCAATCCGGACAATTGAATTAATGAATGATTTTTGCAATGGCAGCTGATTGCATGGGAAGTTAATCAGTTCTCATGATAAATCACGTTAAAATTATCTGCTAAGTTAGCTCTGATCCCCGCGCGGACTCTTTGTTCACGAAAGGATTTTCCCGGCATATCCTCAGTGCCTGTCCGCCAACTGGCGGATCCGGTATTCCAGTTCCTCCTTGCCTGCCTCTAATTATCAAGCCGATCACATGCATATAATTTTTAAACTTAAATTTTTATATCATGAAAACAGCTTCAACAACTTCCGAAAACTTCAACGCAGCGCCAAGATTCAAATTCAATCAGAAAGTTAATTCCATCGAGGATTCAGCCAGTCTCAAAGCATGGGAGGAAGAAAACGCAGAATACGCCACCTGGAACCTTATAGACGACGAGCAGGAAACCGCAATCTGCTGATCAGGAAAAGCCTCGAGAGGGGCTTTTTTTGTGGTCTATATTTAATAAAAGATCATTGAATCAAAAATAATGAAATATAAAAATTGACTCAGCCATATTCCATATAACGTCCCGAAGAATTCCTAAAACCTAAAAATCAATGCCCTGTTTTCCTTTCTATTAAAAACCAAATCTGGTGCGATGTTCTTCCAAGCGTTTCAGCGAAGGATAAAACTTCTCTGCTGCCGGAAGCAGGATGGTCTTATACTCATATTGCCGGATGCCAACCGCCGGATTGTAATCTTTTAATTTGGGATGCACTAATATCTTGTAATTATCATCTATTGCAATCAATCCGCCATCAAAAGCACGGTGAAGCGTTGGCGACAAGGCAATTCCATTCCGAATGGTATCGTCAAAGGTTTTGGAAAATGGCACGATATGACAAGCATCGACCAAAAGTGTCTGCTTTAAAGATTCAATTTTAAGTCCGGTGACAGCACATTGTTTATTGTAAATCTCCAATACCGCTTTTCTGAAGATATAACTCCTGAGAATCAATTCCTCTTCCCTTGCCTCAATGGTTTCCCCTTCAATCTGCCTAATAACTCTTCTAGCATAGTTTTCAGAAGGCTCGTATAATATTTGTTCTTCAATCTCTTCCGAAAATTTTGGAGCGGACTCAATATCTGTAACAATTCTATCCGGAAAATACGTATTCAACAAAGCAAACTTTAATGCATTCCTGGTAAGATGATCAGATATGGCATAATAGAACTCTTCCGACAATTTTGCTGCTAAAACGGTTTCCTTTAATGCGCTAAAACTCTTGATAGAATTGCTTTTTGTAATCGGAATACTCTTTCCGGGAATTTCGATAAGTTTCCAGAATTCCCCTTTCTCATTACTCAGGTGATAAAATGGCAAAGAGAAATTCGGTGTATTTCCGGTCTTTACCAACAATTTCCACAAATCATAAAAACGTGTAAGCAAAGCTTCAGTAATCTCAATCCAATTCCGGTTAATTTCACCTTCGTCAAACGACTCTAATACTGCCAATAATAAGATTGGCTTATGTGGAGCAAGACCATAATCGGTATTTCCGCGGCGTAATGAAGTGATTTGTCTAAGAATTGATCCCATTCATTTTACAAATTAAGAAATCTCCCTTTGAAAAAAGCAGTAAGTCAGAGGATTAAGATTAAAAAAAACCTTTATATGATATTGGTATTGAATTACATATTTTATTCAATGCCCCGTTTTTTAAAAACATCTTTGTATCCTTTTCAAAATTAAAGATACGGTAAAGATGGAAATTTTCAGAATTGCTTATTGAGTATTGAAGTTCATTGTTTGAGAAGAATATTGGGGTATCTCTTCCTAATCGGGTAGTTTTTACTTCAATATATTTGTCCGTTCCGTTAAGGTTTCGTGATAAAATATCAAATCCGGCACCATCACCTTCATCATTTGAAATCCATCTTACCTGAGCAGCTAGCTTATCCTTACCAATTCTGATAAGGTTCCATTTCTCATACTCCAAAACTATTTCTTCTCCGAATCTCCCTAAACGCTGATTATGCTGTTCTTTCTCGAGATAGTTGATTTTTATAGGCCTCCGGTTGTAAGAAATAAAAGGTTCAGATACAAGTTCAGTTTTGGGAGGCTCAACAATAAACTTTTCAAATTGAATTTTGTGACTAATTTGAATTGGTTCTTTCTCAACAAATTGTTTAATCTGCTCTTCAATTTTATTATCTTCAAAAAGATACTCAACTACTTTCTCCTCAAGTATTCGTTGGAAGTTGAATCTAGGCAAATATCCTTTGATATAAGGTTGACCTTGATTGATAAGAACGGCACTTATATTTTGATGTTTGAATTCGACAGAACCTTCTGAACGATTTGCCAATAATGGGAGTAATGCCCGTCGATGTTCTGCTTTTGAATAGGCATCTCCTTTCAACTCCGAAGAGAGCATATCAAAGTAATCAGCTACGATTAGTTCTACTTCTATATTTGACCAAGAGTCGGACATTTTTGAAAGCTTAATTTCCAGACCATCTTCTTAACCATTCTGATTCCTCTAGACCAACACGGGATAATCTAGCTGCATATGAATTCGCAATTCGCTGTGCATGTGCATCTTTTAAATCCAGAATCCATTTAAAATTTTCATCTGTCTTTTTGTCTTTATAAAACTGGATGAAAAAATAATTATTCGATTTTCCAAATTTTCTTGCATAAACAGAACCCTCTTTATTCCCAACGAACTTTATAGTCCTTAAACTATGTGTCTCAATAATAACTCTTACTCTCTGAAATGATTTTTCTGTTGGGATGACAAAATTGAATTTCTGATTTCCTTCAGAATTTATTAATGGAAGAAATAAAAATCGCCTTGGATTACCATCCAATCTAACGCTATCACACTTTTGTTGAACACATAACCAATATTCTTTTGAAATTCGACCTTGTATTATAGAACCTAGGGTAAGCCGAGGTAAGTAAGTGGGATTTGAATAATTGCTTTTGTGATGTGTTAAAACAGAAAATCTTTCTTCTATATAATTGTTTTCCAAATTAACAGGTAAAAAATAGCTTAAAGCGGACTTGTGTAAATCATCAAACCAATTCAATATTTTTTTATCATCAATAACTAATTCAGGGAACTGCATCAGCCATGTGTCTTTAATCATTTTCATAAAGCCATCCTTTTGCCATTTGATAATTTCAGATTTCGAGAGTCTTAATTGATTTTTTTTATTCAGAGGAATCTCTTTAACAGGAAAATCGAAATTATTAATCCATTTATCTATTGGCTTAAAAGAGCAATCAAACTCAATGTAATTATAATCTAGAATTGCTTTGATGCTATTTAATATAGATTCTTTCAGTAAATCACCAGCATCATCAACAATTGGAAGTGAGCCTCTATGAGCTAAAAATGCAGGATCTAGTTCCTTATTAAATATACTTAATAACTTGTGCGTATTCTGTCTTATCACGGAAATAGATCTTAATGCTACATTGGAAACAATTCCAGATGTAATACTAGTAAACTCAGTAATTAATGCTTCAACTAATTGTTTTTCATTAACAAAACGACTAGATAATCCAATATCTTGAGAAAGATTAGTTTTGGAATAAACACTTATTATTGTGGAACCATTGCGGGTTGAACATCCGTGAGATTCATCAGTTTTAAAAGGGATTTCTGGAAAAGCATCAGTTATTCTTTTTACTATCGATTTTAAGTCAGAATACCCTGTATAAATGAGAATAACTCTTAGACTGGCCAATTCCTCACCAAAAAGGCTTTTCAATATTTGTAGAATAAATTCACCATCATCACTTTTAACTTGCCAATCTAAAATTAATGCATCGGACTTTTTCAAATTTTTAATATAAACATCAGGTTGTACTTCATTATCCAATGTTAGAAATGAACATGGGATACCTATTGCTACAAATTCGTCTAATATTGGCTTTACATTAACAGCCCTTTCAGAAATTCTAATTTCGGATGCCGGTTTTAAACCAGCGATATTTTCTCTTGTTGGCGATATTATAATTGATGGAAGTGCTTCAGAAATGAATTCAATTCGGTCATCGGCAAGCACTACATTGTGTAGGAAATCGCATACAATATCTTTTGATAAATTAATGAATGTAGACATCCTGCTTATTTTATTAAATGAATTCTAAATGTGACATTCATATTCAACTTAGGTGTTTCAAGAATAATATCATATCCTACCTTTCTTAAAACCTCACGTGAAATATACAATCCAAGCCCAGTACCATTAGGTTTTCCTGAATAGCCAGCCTCAAAAATAATTTCATGTTTCCTTATTTCTATTTCAGGACCATTGTTTGAAATATAAAATCCGGATTCATCTGCATCAAATTGAATTATTTTTGGTGATGGTTGGTCTTTCAACCAAAATATTGCATTATCGACTAGGTTAACAAAGACCGGATAAAAAGTCGAAGGGAAACCCAGAATTTTCTTTTGATTAAATCTTTTTGTTGATTCGATTGAAATTTCACGTCCTTTCTCGCTAATTCTTTCGAAAAAGATATCCTTAATGAAATCGTATATATCATTCCCCGCAATTTCAACCACTGTTGGATTAGTCCGCCTATTCAAGGGGGCGAATAACCTTAGATAACCATTAAGGTGATCAAAGTTAAGTTTAATATGATCATAAATTCCCTGTAGACCTTGATTTACATCGGCCCAAGCTTTAAGACTTCTAAGTTGCAATTGAATTGACTTAACAGATGAATTAAACTCATGCTGAATAACCCCTACTGCAAGTCCCATTTGGCTCAATTCAAGATCGGCTTCAATTCTTTCTCTTAATAGAGTTAGTTCTTCTTCCATTGCATTATTAATGTCTGCATCAGAGTATTCCTTTGTAGTAGAAATATTATTTAGCTGATAACGAATGCTGTCCAGTATGTCCTTAGCATTTTCAGATTCTTCTATTAAAATGTTTTCCAAACGGATTCTCTCAGATACAAGATTTTCGTCTGTGATTTTACTAGGTTCAATATGCGCTAATTCATTTTTGACCACCCTTACCTTTTCCTCATAATCTTTGCCAATATCCTTAGTAAGTTGAAGTATTTTTGATGATATATTTTCAACCGATTTACGAGTTTCGCTAGTTTCAGAAATAGTCACTTTTTTGTATTCTTCAATTGTATTTTCTAAAGAAACTACTAGTCTCTTCCTGCGATCTATTTTATGGTCTTTTGCATAATCCGTTAATGAACTTTCAATTTTTATTTCTGCCGGCTTAAAATAAACTAGTTCTAGTTCTGCATATCTATTTTGAAATGCTTCATAGTCATAAGCTAATTCTTTACTCAAGGCAATTCCATTTGGTTTTACAACTCTATATCTCAGTCTGATATCAAATAGTTCTTTTCTAATTTCTTTTTCATTTCTATAAACTTCATCAGCAAGGAAATCAATGTCATTAATATTTGAAATATACTCAAGTCTGATTTGTGTGTTTTTAAGTATATTTTCAATATCACTTTGGGGTTTATTTGCTCGAACCTGAACAAAAAAATTCTCTAATTCATTTTGAAATTTTTGTTTCCTGGCTTTGGATTTCTTTTCTTGTGCTTTAAGAAGTATGTTTCTTTTTTGTACTTCAACACGTTTCTTTGTCCAAAACTCTGAGAGAGGACCTGCTTGATTGCCCCACCTTTCAGTATCTCGAAAAAAATCAGCTGCCATTTGAACAAAGAAGTTCTTTAGAATCTCACGAAATTGTTTATATGCTTTATTTTCCCTAAATCCCTCCCTTCCAGCTTTTTCTACTAATTCAGAATTGTTGTTTCTTCTTAGGCTTACAGCACCGAAAAGTCTTCTATAAGAGAAAAAATAGTAGCCAGCACTTTTATTCCTTCTTAATTCAATATCTAAGAAATCAATATCAGAGTCACCGTATGGTAAAATTCTGAGGCCATCCTTATAAATATACAAACCGGAAATTTTATCCAACTTATTTGAAATATGTAAATAATCGTTGTTAGACAAAAGAGTACTTTTCACATCATGAATATAAGCAATATCAATTTTAAAGCTTCCACAAGATGTCTTAATTCCCTTATTATCCATCCAGGTCACTACATGATTATCAAATATTTCGCCATATACTTTTATTTTCCCTAGGAATTGACCATATTCATCAAAATCACCTGAAATGTGATGATCTGCCAATTTATATTCCTCTGGTGTCCAGAATTCATTAACATTAATTAAATCATCAAAATATCCATCAGTTTTGTGATCCCTGAAAGAAGCCTGAATTCTTACTGGTGGTGCATCTGGAATCATTGTATTTGAAAATCCTAATAGGGCTTTTAATAGTGGAGAGGCTTTATCTTCATTAGGATTGCCATCTATCGAAATCCCCATCATTTCATTTGTAGGGCATATTATAAAATGAGTTCCTGTTCCTTCATCTTTCAATGAAGGCCCTATTAAATATTTATCAATTTTTTCGGCTACCAGCGACATCTTCTCAAGTGGTTCAAGTAAGTTAAGTCCGTCCTCCTCACTTATAAAACCTTCATTTTTTAATTGTAAGATGTTATTAATGACCAATGAATTAAGTTCTTCAAAATCGTTGATAGTGGGTAGACTTCCACCTTTTATGGTTTTTATTGGTATAACAACCTGATCCAGATTTATGCCAGGTATTTCAAACATACGCCAGAATACAAAAGCCATTACCAAATCATGCAAACCGTCTTTTCGTTTTGCACGGGTTAATACCAAAACATGATCTCCGATTGATGCTATGGCAAGTCTTCCAATTCCTTTCTCGCCCATTATAGGGCGTTCTTTTCCTTCAGGAACAGGAGGTAATGTTTCGTCAACATTCCCACTGAGCTTACTTTCAGTACCTAACGTTAACCATTTCTCCTCAAAATCCTTCTTGGTCATTCCGTAACCATCGTCACGGAGAACAAAAAGTTTATCAGATCTGAAATAGTCTACAATTACATTTTCAGCATATGCATCGTGAGCATTTTTGAAAAGTTCGCTTATTGCTGTCGGGATTCCGGCAATTTGCTGTCGGCCTAACATATCTAAGGCTCTCGCTCTAGCTTTAAAACCAGCCATATTTACAGTTGTGTTTTTTTTATAAAAACTTCGGCAATTGCCTTTGCTAACAGGGGAGGTACTGCGTTACCAATCATTTTTGCAATCATTCCCTGACTTTCAGAGTAAAAAATATAATCCTTCGGGAAACTTTGCAAAGTTGCGCCCTCTCTAAGAGAGATTGCCCTGTCTTGTTCTGGATGTCCATAACGTCCGTTTGAAAGGCTTATAAAGCGAGTGGTGATTGTAGGGGCAGGTTTTTCCCAAAACATACGCCCATAAACATCAGTGTGTCCATCATGATGGTTGTAACATTCAACCAGTAATTCTTTATCTTTCCAATCTAACCGTCCACCGCCATTGTGGGGTGTTGATTGAATCCGTTTCAAATTTATGATGTCTAAACTTGCTGCTGTATGCATATATGATGATTCATCCTTAGTGCCGGATTCTATTGGTGGAAATTTTGAATAATTTCCAATTGCTTGTTTAACTGTTTTTACATCTTTCTTATTCTCCTTTGGCAAACAGATGTTATGTTTTAAACGAGTTGCAATTAATACATAGCGACGCCTATTTTGAGGTACTCCAAAATATTTTGCATTTACTACCGCATCATCAAAAATATATCCGGAATTTGTAAGAAAATTCTTAAATTGCCCAAGAGGACTTTCTGATTTTTTATCGAGTCCGGGGACATTTTCAACAAAAATATATCCGGGACGGTAATAATCAACAAATTCCTGAAAATCGGATAAAAGCAAACGAGTTTGATTTGACTTGGTTTTATCTGTCTTAATATTTGAATAATACTGACATGGACTACAACCAACAAATAAAAGATTGTCTTGATTTCTTTTAATACCGAAAACTTTTGCAATTGTTTTCTTTGGCAATAAAGAAACATCAGCACATAAATATTCCGCATTGATATTTTTTTCATAGGTAAATTTACATGCAGGATCGATGTCGATTCCTCCAAGAACCTCTATTCCTGCTTGTTTGAATCCACAGGATACGCCCCCGGCAGAGCAGAAGAAATCAACCGCTTTTATTTTCCGGATCAAGTTTTCTTTCATGAAATGTTATTGGAAGCGTTTTTCTTTCAAAATTACATAATTTTATCAACCAAGCTCACTAATGTCTTTTCAATATTGGATTTTTTTAATTCACAGGTCCATATTGTCAATATCTTCCAACCCAGTACATTCAAAGCTATCTCCGCGGCTTTATCCCGTGCCATTGTTCCTTTGATTTTTTGTAGCCACCATTCTGTTCGTGTTTTGGGCAACACAAACCATGGACATCCTTTATGACCATGCCAGAAACAGCCATTTACAAAGATTACGGTTTTGTATTTGGATAATACAATATCTGGTTTCCCGGGTAGTTTAGTGTCATTTAACCGATACCGGAATCCATTTGCAAACAAAAACTTCCTAACTGCCATCTCGGGTTTTGTATTCTTCCCCTTGATTTGGCTCATATTATAACTGCGGGTCGCTTTGTTGTGTACATCAGTCATAAACCAAAGATAAAAATTCTATTGATGCATTCAATGATTTCCCTGACTGAATTTTGGAATAATTAATAATCCAAAATAAACCGCATCTCCCCGCCCCCTTCTGGCGGGGTATCTTTTTTTAACCCCAGTATGTCTGAGTTCTGAGAAAGTTAGCTGTTACACTCAAATTCCGGTCAAAGGTATTGATCGCCGGCCGGAAACGTCAAGGGGCTCCGGTTGCTGCGGATAATTATTTCCGGAGCAGCAACCTCCGCCACTTCGTGTTCGGTCAGCTTTCCTGCACCCGTTCATTGAGCGAAGCCGAAATGAGGGTACTGGAAACCAGACATTCACCCTTGACAAGAATCCGCCCGGCTCAATGTTGTCCGCCCGAAATTTAAACGTAACGGCGGGCCAGTTGCCAAAATAAATCCGGAAGGCACCGGTGAAACTCATGATTCCTGAATTTATTGCAGAAGTACAAATCTCCTATTCTTCACATGTCAAGGCTAAGGACCGGCTGAAAGTTTCCGGTTCCGGTGATGCTGCCGATGCCTTCCGGAAAATCTGGCCGGCTTACGATCACATTGAATTCAGTTATATGCTGATGATGAACCGACAGAACCAGATCCTCGGATATCACCAGCTGTCCAAAGGTGGAATGACCGGTGCAGTGGTAGATGTACGGGTAATTTTCCAGGTTGCCTTAAAAGCCTGCGCGACCTCAATAATACTTGCACATAACCATCCGTCAGGAAATCTCGCTTGCAGTGATGCTGACCGGAAGATCTCGACTCAGATTAAACAAGCCGGCGTTATCCTTGATATTCCCCTCCTGGATCACCTGATTATGACCACTGATTCCTACTACTCAATGGCAGACGAAGGTATTCTCTAAAAATTAATCTCAAACAATAAAAACCGGCGTGCCAGATGCCAAAATAAGTCCCGAGGGCACGGGCAATAATAGTATGGATCTAAACGATTGGAAAATTATTGCAAGTTACACCAGGGCAGAAGCTGTTGCGGATGGAGTTCAGGTACCCATCAGTCCGGGAATTACCAAAGAGGCCGGCATCATCTTTCCTGTTTTTCTCACCCGAACGGTTTATGACAAGTATGTCCCGGTTCCGGAGAAAATGGAAGATCAGAGTGAGGATGGCCGCCTCTGGGATATCCTCCACATGTTCTCCCTCGAGGCCCGCGGATGTAAAGGAAATGAGTTGAAGTTCCAATTCTGGAGCCTGCTCCCGGATAAAGGTGACTGGAACAGATACGAAAAAGTCTGCGATGGAAACCGGCTGGTCAGGGAAGTCACCCTCAGAGCCGTCATTGGCCCCCTTGACCTGGATGATGCATCTCCGGCAATTACCATCATGTTTCCCGACGAAGATTAATTTTTAAACCGGCGTGCCACAAGCCAATATAAGTCCCAAGGGCATGGGCATTTTCAATGAATTTAAAAATTCTCAATCTTACCAAACAACAGGAATCGAACATTAAGCTGATTCTCTCCAATCAACTCGATCCAAAAGAATTCTCAAGTGTGAAATTCTGGATCAACCAGTGCTTCAATCTCCCTTCTCTAAATGAACAGAAAATGTGTGCTTTCAATCAAATTCTTTTCGGATTTGGAATAGAATCGGTTGAAGGTGAATGGCAAAACGGTTACTGGTGCAATATCCTGTTTACCTATGTCAGCATGGGATTCTCCGATTTGCCTACAATTATCCATCACCGGGATAAAGGCTTTATAGTTGACTCAGTCGAAAACCTTGTAATGAAATCAAACCGGCGTGCCAGAGGCCAAAATAAGTCACCAAGGCAGGTGCAAATAAAATGATCCGATACTCAAATGATCCCCGGGAAATTACTGCCAAATTCCCATCCAGTTGCTGCAAATGCAATCTGAAAATCAAAAAGGGCACTCTAATCTATTATTGGCCATCATCCAGAGAAGTGTACTGCACAAGTTGCGGAGATGCACCTTTCCGGCAGTTTCTCTCTTCTGCAGCTGATGAAGAGGTCTATTCCGGCAATGGAAATCCATGTGCCTGGTAAATAAAAGAAAGGGGATCCCCCCTTTTTTGCTCGTTGGAAAAATAAGCTCCCCTATTTAACAGCCCTGATCAACTGCTCTGTCTCCTTAATGGCTATCTCACTACATTGGTATCAGCCCTTTAATACCTGGTATTTGTTTGGAGAACGCCTTCCTTTGGTGGCTTTCACCTATGGCTTACACGGCATGTATCCGCCCGATGGGAGCTTTCATGCGACCATATGACAGCTTTACCATCTCCATCTCCGGCACGAAGAACTCTTTAGTTTGGTTATCGTAGCATGGGCATCCGGCTGATTACCTTTTCCTGTTTTTCCGGTTGGTCCTCCTGACAGAATTTGTTTGAAATTCCATGCTAAGCTAGTGTAGCTCTCCAGGTATCGGTCCCCTCATTAAAGGATTTTCCCGGCATATCCTCTCTTCTCTCCGGTATTCCAGTTCCTCCTTGACTGCCCCTCCATGCTGCACTTTAATCTTGCATATAATTTTTAAACTTAAATTTTACTGTCATGAAAACTTTCGTAAAAAACTACATTGGAAAAGGAAAACAAGTTGCCGGATTGAACATTGCCAAGATCACCTGTAAACTGGAAGATCTTCAGAAATTTGCCTACGAATATGATGGCACAGAGTATGTCACCTTCGAGGTCGCCAAAATGAAATCTCCCGATACTTTCGGACGGGACTACACCGTTTATGTAAGCCAGAAGGAAGAAGCCGAAGTAAACGAGCCAAAGCAGAAGGTTAAAACAACTAAACCCAGGAAGAAATTAAATCGGGCTGAAGTCTTTGATGCAGGAGATGACCTTCCATTCTGAAGAGAAAAGAGCCCTGTTGATCAGGGCTTTTTTTATGGTCGCTTATTTCTTGATTAGGTGAAAAACCAAATCAAGAAATAAAGTAAACTAACAAAACTCATAATTTACTTTTAATGCCCTAAAGTAAAATAAGGGATGAAAAAGTCACATAGAAATAACTTGTTACACTCAAATTACGGAGCAAAGATATTGATCGCCGCCCGGAAAAGTCAAGGGCCTTCCGGTTGCTGCGGAATAATGTATCCGGAGCAGCAACCTCCGGCACTACGTGTTCGGTCAGAAATTGGCGCTTCGACTCCGCTCAGTGACCAATTTCAGACATTCACCCTTGACTAGAATCCGCCCGGCTCAATGTTGATTGCCCGAAATTTAATTTTAACGGCGAGCCAGATGCCAAAATAAGTCTCCAGGGCAGGAGCAGCAGAATATGAGTAAATTAAACGGTTCCGCAAAAGCCAACGAACTAGTGGTTGAATTGGCAGAAAATGAAGTTGTTGTTGCTGAAGCTCCTGAGATTCCGGTGATGACCATTGTAAAAAATGCACCTGAGGAGCCACGTAAGCTCAGCCTGGATGAAAAAATCCAAAGGGTAGAAGATCTCACCCTGATGATTGACCGCTGGAGGACATTAAGCGAATCACGCCGTAAGTTGCAAACCTTCCAGATCGGTGCCGATTCACTCAGCTCGGTGATTTTGCTCAGGGATGCTGCCGGTAATGAGTTCAAAACCTCCAACTCATCAGTGATCACCTCCGTAATCGACGAGATGAAACGGACTTTGGAGGCGAAAGTCAGAGAGGTTGAAGAGCAGATCAACCTTTAAAGAGAGGGAGCGAAAGCTCCCTTTTTTTGGTCGTGGGGGAGAATAATTTTAACTCAATTGTCTTTTCAAATTAAAAATGCTTAGATGATTTTAATTTACAAAAATGTGCGAAGACAGATTTTATTGAATGATTTATCATTCCGTAAATTCCAGGTTCTCATCACAATTTGCCAAATAATAGATAATTCAAATATTTGCTGTATTTAAATTATAATCAATAAATTTGTTAAATTGCATCATTACATTTAGGCGAAAAATCAGTGAATTAAAAAGCAAGAACAAGCTTTGCAACAAAATATTTTATCAATAAATGCTTGATAAAGATTTCATAGAAAAATGGATGCAATATTAAATAATCCTTTCCGTATTCTTGGACTAGAACCTACACTTGATGAAACAATTATTTCTGAACGTGTTTCTGAAATAATGATGGTACTATCAATAGGGCAAAAGGTTTCATTTCCTATTGATGAGTTTTACAATCGAATTTTAGTTGATCCATATAATACACTATATGACAGCAATTTATCAAAAAACAAAGGAGAACCCATAGCAACGAGGAATATTGAGACGTTAAAATTCTCGTTCGAAAAATTACTAGACCCCATTAAAAGAAAGTATTATGCTCTGTTTGCTTTAAAACTCGATAAAGCATTGAACAGTTTTAATGCCGATTATATAATAGAACAATTAGAAGATGAACTCAAATTAAATTTGAAATATATAAACAGATTTTCCCATTCCTTCTCACCAGATTTTCTTAATCATTTCTCAGAAATTGATGATTCAAGTTATATTATTGAAAAACATTTTAATTTATTGAAGATTAGTAATCTCATCGAAAATGGAACATTTTTGAAACCTAAAATGGGGTATATTATTTCTCAAGAATCAAATTTTAGTTTAGAATTCGATTGCCAATGGATTGAAGGTGCTGACAATAATTGTTTTTCAGTTTTTTGGGGGAAACATTCTTCGAAAAATAATTACTACTCTTTCGGAATTACTGGCAATGGTTATTTCTTTTTATCAGATAACGAAGAAGGTAAAAGGAAAGAAAATGATCCGGATTTTATTGGCTGGAAAAAATCCGATACGATAATCCAATACGGCAAGAATCACTTAGAAGTTCGAAAATATAACGATTGTATCGAGATTTATATTAATGGTAATTTGGAGCATAAAACGAATTATTATAAAAAATTTTATGGTAATGATCTTGGTTTATTAGTATTCGGGAAGCAAACTGTGGAGTTTTCCAATTTTAAGTTAAACATCTTTAGATCAGATATTAATTATGCTTCAGGCCTTATAATTACCAATAGGAATTTTAATAAAATTACTAATCTCACAACATATTGTTTCATCAAAACTTTTACAACTCAGTATTTGCAATTGTCCGAAACAAAAAATGAAAATGAAAAATTCATAAAAGGTTACAAGCCTTCCTCAATTCGTTTGAATCTTGACAAGGCTCTAATATTATTTGGAGCTTATTTTCGTTTGAATGTACTTGCATTGAATGAGATTTTCATTGATAATATTAATCTTTTACCTGAATATAACCATTTATCACAATTATTTCTATTTGATTTATTTAATGGGGTACAAAAGTTAAACAAAAATGAAATAGATATATTTCGGATTAGGCAAAAATTAGAAGATTATTCAAATGAATTTAATGAAAACCTTTTTAAATTCTCTAAAAATAATTTGATTAAATTTTCTGACACGAAGGATATTGAAAATTTCCCATTTGACATTGATTTTTTTAAGCAATTGAGAATAAATCAATCCCATTTTTTACCAACTGTAAACAACCCATTTAGGGTATTAGCACTGAAGTATAATGCAACAGATAAGGAAATTACAAAAAGGGTGTCTGATCTGTTAATTTATTCAGAAATGGGCAAAGCTCTAAGATTTGGGAGTGATTTGTTTTTTGGAGAGATTGATAGAAGTCCTGAAAATATAAAAGAGGCAATAAAAAACCTAGATAATCCAGAAAAAAAAATTTATTATTCGACACTTTGGTTTATCGATGATAATGAAGCAGATAAGGAATTTTTGATTACGATTAAAGAGTTAAGTGATTATGAAAAAAGTAGAATATTTCGTTACTATTTTATTGGCCAAGCATTAAGAATAGTTTATAATATTGAAAAAAATACTGATATTTTAAGTTGCAGCAACTTAATAAATAAAACTTCAGAAAGGATATTTAATGATGCGGAATCAAAATTAAAAAATTTTGTCGACTACGAAAGCAAATATGAAGTAAAAAAATTCTGCCTTTATGAAGAAGTTAGTACTGCTTTGTCTCCGGATTCTAAGTGTGAAAAAATAGATAACCAAATAATTGTTACCTCCAATTCAGAAAACGGTGTTTCACTCTACAAAAACTGCTATTTTGATAAAGGAGTTGATTATGAAATAGAGTTTGATTGTGAATGGCTTGAGGGAGAAGATATTAATAAGCTTTATTGTATTGATTTTTGCAAAGATTCAAATAATAATTTTTATCGTTTAGGCCTTTCCGCAAATGGTAGCTTATATTTCGATGCTATTGTGAATGATAAAGTCCAGAATATTTTTGGGTGGCATTTGTGTAAAGAGATAAACATTAAATCAAAGAATAAATTAAAAATATTCTATTCCTTTGAGCACAATGATTTTGGTATACTTATAAATGAAACCTATCCAGATATAATATCAGAATTCGGCATAAAGACATTAAAAGGTAGTTTATTAGGAAATTTTATAGGTGTTTCGGTTTTTGGAAAACAAAAAATCTCATTCTCAAATTTTAAAATATCCTATACTAGTCGAATATTAAAACAACGGCTGACTTCAAAAATAAAATCTACTAATATCACTTCATTAATAAATTTAATTATAGCTAATATTTGCCTTTGCGGTTTTATTGAAAAACGACCATATTCGAGTGTAACAATATCGCTATTCGGAGAGCTAATTAATAGTCCAGCATTTTTAGAATTTGCAGCTAATATTGTAGGAGGTCATTTAAATATAGATAAATCAATTATTGAACGATATTTTGTTGATGATATATATAATTTTGTGATACCACATAATAATGCTAATAAAAAGGTTGAAGAAAACAAGTTAATAGAAGCATTTAATACTTTCTCAGATTCAAGTCAATATTATATTGTTCATAAATTTATTGGCAAACCCATTTTAGATATTGAAAATTCAATATCTAAGACAAAGGACTATTTGAAAATCACACCCTTGGAAGGGATGATACTTGGCTTTAATTTATACCAATCCACAAAAGAACAGCTGCTAACGATTAGAAATATTTTATCTTATACAAATTATCAATACCGTTTATTGGCTAATAATCTTTCAGATACCCTATTAGATTGCTGTATTATTTATTTTAATGCCTTACAAAAGAATAGAGATGTTCTTCTTTCTGAAGGCAACCAAATCCTGGAACTTATTAATCATTCAAATACAATTGCACTTGGTTGGGATGTCAGAAAAAGAGTAGATGAGAATATGGAATTCTTTGAAAAATGGGTTTCAGATGCTAAAAGCATTGATCAAGAGAAATTTAAGAAAGAGCAAGAAAGGAAAAAGAAAGAAAGTGAAAAACTAGAAAAGGAACAAGAAATACTTAGACAAGAGCATGATAGACAAAATCAGGAAAAAAAGAATAATGAAACTATCTCATCTAAAGTACAAAGTGATTCCGCGAAAGTGCAAGAGTTTGAATATGTGGAAAAAAATTACAGATTGAAATTTTTTGTTGACAATCTGAAAATCAAGCTACTTCCAATTATTAAGTTCTTCAAAAATATTTTTGCGCTTGTAATTAAATATTTTTTACTCATTCTTTTTGCTGTCATTATTATTTATGGAATTTCCAATCATAAAAATGTAGAACCTTCAAAATGGAAGGGAAACTCGTTAGAAAATGGTAGCTCACCTTATAATAGTTATTTTGGTGACGGTATATATGATTATCGTTCAAAATGTTGGATTACCTTTAAAAATGGCAATTCATCAGATGCAATTGCTTGCTTAGTTAATTCTTTTACGGGAACAACTATCCGTAATTCATATATCAAAGCAGGTACAAATTATAACATGTCAAATCTACCGGAAGGAATCTATAAGGTCAAAGTATTTTACGGAAAAGACTGGAATCCCGAAAAAATTATAAATAATGGATCAATTAAAGGTGGATTTGATACCGATCTAAATTTTAGTCTATCTGATAATCCTAAGGATCTGATCCAAATTAACATTACAGAAACTAGCCAGGGGATAAGTTACACGACCGGAGAAATCACTCTTTATACAGTTAAAAATGGTAATATGAACCAAAGAAATATTGATAGTAATGAATTCTTCAAGTAAACAAAACGAATTTGAGCAGACTCTAGAAGAAAGTGCGGATTATTTTTTTCATTTTACAGATGAAATGAAACATTTAGAGAGTATTATGAATAACTACTTCATGCCATTTTATTGTATGGAATCCATAGAATATCTGAACTTGCCGGAATCGAATATTATGGGGATGGCATATCCAGTTGTGTGTTTTTGTGATTTACCATTAAGTCGGCAAAGGGAACATCGAGATAAATTTGGCGAATATGGAATTGGAATGAAAAAAGAATGGGGTATTAAAAATCTTTTAACTCCAATAATATATTCTCATTCAAGAAGTATGACTGCTGCGAGTTTGAGAATTTTAATAAATATGGCAAATCTAATTCAAGAAAAATTGACAGATACTGAATTTCGTAAGTTTCGAAATTCAGTATCTCTGTTGATAATGTTTCATAAAGCTTACGAAGGCAAACAGTATATTAAGAAAGACAAAATATTTGCAGAAAAAACTTCTCGCTTTTATGATGAACGAGAATGGAGATATATTCCTCTTGATGTAGATGGGCTTAAATTAGATTTAGAAATAGATGAACATCAAAATGAGGAGATATTAGCAATAGAAAATAAATTAATCCAGAAGAATAACAATCTAAAATTTAATTTGAATGATGTTGATTATTTGTTTTTAAAAGAAGAAGCTGAAATTGAACCATTTTTGTATAACATGAGGACGAAATATAATGCGAATGAAATACAAGAAATAAAAAATAAAATTCAACCATTCAAAAATTGACTTTAAAATTAACCCCACATGACTACCGAATTTCCAATAAATCCTGACTTATCAAACCTTTTGGCTTTGAAGGTAGCTGATGAAATTACTCGAATGCGCCAGAGGATAACATCTATACCTTTAGAATTCAATGGAATGTCTCAACTTTTGAAGTCTCTTGACCGCTTAGAGAATGAACTTAATATTTTAGGCTTTGAATTACCAGTTTTACTAAATACACCTTATCATGATGGTATGACTGTAAAAGCTAGGTTTATACCCTCGGAAAACATGAAAGCAGGTGAAAGAATAATTACAAAGGTTATTAGACCACAAATTAATTATAAGAACCAACTTGTTCAAATCGCTGAAATTGAAGTGAGTACAGGAATATAAAAATTAAATATATGTCTCATCAGAAAATTGATTATGGTATTGATTTAGGTACAACCAATTCGGCCATTGCCAGGATAGAGAATGGAGAAATCCGGATTATTAAAAGCAATGATGGTCAAATGGACACAACGCCTTCGGTTGTCCATATTAATAAGGCAAGGACCATGTTTGTTGGGCTAAAAGCATTTAATCTAATTGATGCTGATGCAAAGAAAACCTTTCGAGAATTTCAGGACAAAGGAACTTCATATGCTTCTAATACATTTTTTGAGTTTAAAAGGACTATGGGAACTGATAAAAAATATCTAAGCACAAATAGTGGTAAGGAGTTTTTATCGGAGCAACTTTCTGCTGAGGTCTTGAAAAAAATCAAAGGTTATGTGCTTGATGATGAAATTCAATCAGCTGTAATAACTGTTCCAGCTAAATTTAGGCAAAATCAATTAAATGCTACGCAAAAAGCAGCTGAGTTAGCAGGATTTCAGTACTGCGAATTATTGCAGGAACCAATCGCTGCATCCATCGCTTACGGGCTGGATTCAAACGATATGAAAGGATACTGGCTAGTATTTGATTTTGGAGGAGGCACTTTTGATGCTGCATTAATGAAAGTCGATGATGGAATAATGAAAGTCGTTGATACGGAAGGAGACAACAATCTTGGAGGAAAAAATATAGATTATGCAATTGTTGATCACCTATTTTTCCCCATATTAAAACAAAAATTCAAATTAGATTCGATTTTAATAAACGATTTTAATAAAAATCTTCTAAGAGAAGCCTTAAAAAGACATGCAGAAGAGGCCAAAATAGAGTTATCAATAAATGATCTAACACCAATTTATGCTGACGAACTAGGTTTCGATGAAGAAAACAAAGAGTTAATATTATATTTGGAAATAGGTCTTCCCCAATATGAAGAGATTATTAATCCAATATTTCAAAGAGCTATTGATATTTCATTAAAATTACTTGAGCGAAATAATATTGATAAATCATTACTTGAAACTATTCTTCTTGTGGGTGGTCCAACATTTTCTCAAACATTACGCAGGATGCTGAAGGAACAAATTTGTTCCAATATTGAATCATCAATTGATCCGATGACAGTGGTAGCAAAAGGAGCTGCTCTATTTGCAGCAACAAAGGACATTCCAGCAAATCAAAAAAAACGCGATTTTACAAAAGTTCAACTTACGCTTAAATATCCCGAAACAACGGTTGAAACGGAAGAAAAATTGGGTTTACTTATTAACAGGGGACTTTCATCCAACGCATTATACATTAAGTTTTATGCAGAAATATCACGAAACGACAATGCCTGGTCAACTGGTAAAATTGAAATTATTGATGATGTGGAGATATTTTCTTTATTGCTTAATCCAAGTAAATCAAACTGTTTTACAATAGCGATATTTGATGAAAAGGGGAATATTCTACCATGCGAACCCTCAGAATTTACTATCATTCAAGGGTTAAAAGTTGCCAATGCGACATTACCATATAATATCGGAATTGATCTTTTTGATCCTGCAATGGGCAAGATTGGTGTATATACATTAAAAGGTTTAGAAAAAAATACATCATTACCAGCGAAAGGGAAAGGTATTTTTAAAACGCAAAAAGATATCCGCCCGGGTAACCGAAACGATCAACTCAAGATTGAAATATATGAAATTGGTTTTAAGGAAGATGGTTCAAAAAAAATATTGAATGAACTTATCAATCTGGTCATTATCTCCGGTGAGGATTTACCGCAATTTCTCCCTGCCAATAGCGATGTCGAAATTGTTATAGAGATTGATTCTTCGAGAAGAATTAAGTTCTCAGCGTACTTTCCTTATCTTGATGAAACTGTTGAATTGGCAGTAGCCGAGCAACGTCAGGCTGAATTTGATGCTGACAAATTAAATTCAGAGATAGCTCAGGCTAAAGAAGCACTTTCCGAATTAGAATCTGATGCTATTATTTTAGATTACAGTGAATTAACAAAAATGGAATCAGAGTTGGACGAAATTGAAATCCTACTTGAAAATGGGAAAGGAGATTATATTACAAAGACTGAAGTGATGGAACGATTGAGAGAGGTGCTTAAAAAGATTGATCATATCAATGAGGAGAATGAATGGCCGACAGTAGAAGGTGAATTGAATTGGTTGCTTGAAAGGATGAAAAATAATTGTCAACGTTACGGCAACGATAAAACTAAAAATCAAGCCGAACAAATTGAAATACAGTCCAAATCGGTTATTAAGCAAATGAATATTAAAATTGCAAAAGAGATGATGGAGGAGATCCGCACCTTCAATTTTTCATTGGTTCGAGATGACATTGGATTTTGGATAAATTATATAAAAGATTTCGATGGAAATTTTTCAACCTATCAATGGATAAACTCGTCTCGGGCCCGAATATTGGTGGAAGAAGCAAAGCAAATGATATCCACGAATCCTTCAAAAACAAAAATCGAACAAATTGTAAGGGAATTATTTACCTTATTACCTGAAAAAGAAAAGGCCATAATTTCAGAAAATGATGATTCAACTTTAATGAGATGAGAAATCTGGTAAATGGAATACTTTCAAAAGGAGAGGTGATTAATAGTACCTATGAAGTTCAATTTTTTATTGGAGAAGGTGGGTATGGGGAGGTTTATAGAGTAAAGCATAAGTTCTTAGGTCTACAGGTTCTGAAAGTTTTTAAAGAGGAGTATTCGAAGAAAACCGATATAACCACTTTAATTAAGGAAGCCATAATTTTATCAAATCTCTCACATAATAACATTGTTCGGGTATTTGAAGCAAACGAGTTTACAAAAAACGAAAAGGTTTATTATTTTATTTCAATGGCTTTTGTCTCCGGTGAAACTGTTACACAGCGTCTGACACGTACTTTAAAATTCCCATTTACTGAGGCCTTAAACATACAAACAGATTTATTAAATGGATTAAGTTTCTTGCATGCTCAGAGTCCTACAATAATTCATCAGGATATCAGTACTGATAATTTACTCCTTTCATATGATGATAATAAAATGGTCGCTAAGTTAGCCGATTTTGGATTGGCACAATCGATAGATCCTATTTCAATAATTACAATTTCCGCAGGTCGTTATACTTATTTTGCTCCGGAATGCTTTTGGAATACCTATTTCCCATCAAGTGATGTTTTTTCTGCTGGACTTGTATTTTATAAAATGATTACAGGAGTTCAACCCTGGTATTACAATTTTGATTCTGTAGAACCTAGCAATTTCGAGCAGGTAACAAATGTAATCCTTTCAGCACGGAAGGATCAACCTAGAAAACCTTCCTATTATAATGCTGATTGCAGCGAACATTTTGACAATATTATCCTGAAAGCGATTTCATTAAATCTTGAAAACCGGTTTCTAAACGCGATAGAATTTTATTCCGCTTTGACTTCGCAATCCAGCCAAGAAACGAAAAAATCAAACTCCAATGCATCAAAAATTGATTCGAATCCGCATAAAACTTCTAGTTGGGTTAAAGAAAAGGGGAGAGGATTTGATGCAATTGCAGGCATGACCGAACTAAAAGAAACGTTGTTTAATGATGTAATTATGCCGTTAAAGGAAAAGGAACTATATGCGAAATATAAAGTCTCTGTACCAAACGGCATGTTATTATACGGCCCTCCTGGATGTGGAAAAACGTTTATTGCAATGCAGTTCTCAGAAGAAATCAATTTTAATTTTATTGAACTTAAGCCCTCAGATTTAGCCAGTATTTATGTTCATGGCACTCAAGAAAAAATTGGACAGGTATTTAAGGAAGCCAGAGAAAAAGCACCTACTGTCATTTTCATTGATGAATTAGATGCCATATTACCCAATAGAGAGGGAGATTTAGGACATCATTATGCTAGTGAGGTGAATGAATTCCTTGCTCAAATGACCGAATGCAATAAAGACGGTATTTTTATTATCGCTGCAACAAACCGGCCAGAGAAAATTGATCCGGCCATTCTTCGTACAGGAAGAATGGACAAGGTAATTTATCTTGCCCCTCCTGATTTTGAAGCCAGGCTTGAGATGTTTAAATTATTCCTTCTTGACCGGCCCATAGATAAGGATATCAATTTAACCAGATTAGCTGAATTGACACATCTATATGTATCAAGTGATATAAGTTTTTTAGTGAATGAAGCTTCAAGAAATGCGCTTAAAGAGCGGTCAGACATCTTACAAAAACATTTTGAAGAAGCAATTAGTAAATTCCCTCCATCAATTTCCGAAAGGCAATTGAAAAAATATGAAACGTTTAGTAATAACCGGAATTTCGTGTGATTTTCAAAAATTCATTTTTAAAAGTACAGAGAGAATGCTTATATTGGTTAAATATAAATAATTTAAGTCAGGATAATCCACTGGCATTTTTGTCCTTTCCCTTCCCCACTCCGCCAAATATCTTTACCCAAAAACAAGATTATGGCAGAAATTCAAACCATAAGGCGCAACCTGGCGCTCAAAGAGTATGAGATAAAGGAAACTCCGGACGGGAAACAGGCTGTTTTCTCGATCAGGTTTGTAAAGAAAAACGGAGACCTGGTTTTTATACCTCGTGCGGTAGCAGCCGGACTTCAATTCAACGGAAAAGAGAACCGCATGCGTGGTGTGCAGCCTGTTGATGGAGATAATAATGGTTCCGGGCATGTGACCCCCGTGCATATCGATGGAATTATTGAGTGGAACGGAAAAAAAATCAGACTATAATGGCAGATATCCTATTCAACAAATCGGGTATTCCGTTAATCGCCTACGGGAAAAACTACCAGGCAACCACTACCAGTACCCCGGATGAAAAGCCAAAGAATACTTCACAACCTAAAAATCCGGATGAAGATAAACTCACTGTCGGGAATATCCAGATATCTGCCTGGGGACCAGCCAATAATTTCCCGACGAATGCCGATGCAATTATTAATAGTGTCGGTGTGCTGAACACTGGATTGAAGTTTACACGCAACTTCACAATTGGCCAGGGAATATTTGCTTGTAAGGTATCAGACTATGATGAGCAAGGAAATGAAATCCTTGAAAGAGTCAAAGACAAAACCTTGATCACGTTTGCGAACTCCCGGCTGGTCCGCCGGTTTATGTCAAAAGCGTTGCGCGATTACTTGAAGTTTGGATGTGCCTTTGTGCAAATACTGATGAATGTTGATGGCAGCAAAATTGTCGGGATTAATACCATCAATGCAAAATATTGCCGGTTAAGCATGGCCGATCAAAACGGAGTAATCACACAATGTGTTGTTTCCGGAAGATGGCCTGATACTCCCGGAGAAGGGTATTACCAGATTTATGATGTACTTGATGAATATGACCCTTTTGCCGATTTGCAGCGCCGTCGTTATGGAAATAAGGTTGCCGGAAAATCATTTATCTATGTGATTCGTGACTCCTGGGGAAATGGCGAGTATTATAGCTCGGCTATTTGGTGGGCAGCCTACCTTGCCGGATGGATTGACATTGCAAAGAAAGTTCCTTCATTTTTGAAAAAAGCTTACGAAAACCAGATTACCTGGAAATGGCATATCCAAATACCATATGCTTTCTGGGACAAACAGTTTCCTAAAACAGATTTTCCGGATACCGAATCAAGAAAGCAATCCATCGAAAACTATATGGACAGTATCGAGGCCAACCTCTGCGGAACAGACAACGCCGATAAACCGATATTCACATTCTTTGAGATCAATCCCCAAAATGGACGGGCTGAAGAACAATGGATTATCAAGCCACTGGAGAACAAACTGAGCAATGAGCAAAACCTTGTGACATCGGCTGCAGCCAATTCCGAAATCATGTTTTCGATAATGGTTAATCCCAATGTCCTGGGAGCAGGAATGCCGGGAGGCACTTATGCCGGTAACCAGGGAGGCAGCAATATCCGGGAAGCCTATCTGGTCAATATTGCCAACTGTTGGCTGGACCGTCAGGATCTGCTCGATCCTCTGGAACTGTTTATCCGTTACAATGGTGCCGAAGAAGATATTGAATGGCGCTTCCGCAATACGGTACTCACAACACTAGATACTGGCGCCGGCACTACCAAAACACTTTCATGAGTTCGTGCAATTCGTTTTAAATCCGTATAATATGTTATTCAGCAAAGAGAAAAACCCAAAAATGGAAGAGATCAGGGAGTATGTGCCTGTAAGCTCATCCTCTGATTTTGATAGTGTTGCTCCGCATATTGCCAATGCTGAGCGCGACTATCTGATTCCTGTTATAGGCACCGGCATGTACGAAAAGTTGATGGTTTTTTATAAAACAGAAGTTGCCGAAGAACCTACAAATGCTGAACAGAATTCGATTGAATTACTTCGCCTTATTCAATCAGCGACAATTCATATTGCCTACTGGATCGGTTTTGACCTGTTGAATTCCCATATCTCCGATGGCGGGTTTAAACGGACAGAATCAACTTCAGTGAAGGGACTCTTTAAATACCAGGAAGAAAACCTCAAAACCTATTTTCGGACCAATGGATTTAATGGTCTTGACACGGTGCTGCAATACCTTGAAACAAACATTTCCGAGTTTGGTGAATTCTCCGAATCACCTGCCTTCACACTGCTTAAATCGGCTTTTATACCGACGACGGACATTTTTAACGAGCTCATCTTTATCAACAAAAGCAGACTGACATACTTGAGGATGAAGTCGCACATGCAATTGATTGAAGATACTGAAATATCAACTATTCTTGGTCCAAGTGCTTTTTCTTTCGTGAAATCGGAAATGGTAAAAGCCAATCCGGAAATAAAAGTAACAGCTTTACTTTCATATATCCGTAAACCAGTTGCTTATCTTGCCTCTGCCCTACTCATGGAGGAGAGCGGAGCTGATCTTACAGATAACGGGCTCTTCTTTACCTCGATTGCTTCAGGTTTTAACAACGACACTGAACGAAAACCTGCCACCTCTGACCGGATTGCTATTCTCGTTGCCCGGAACCGGAATATTGGAAATGCTTATCTCGATCAGCTACGGAGTTATCTGACCGCTAAATCGTCAGACTGGAGCGAAGTAACACTGTCGTCCGGAAAAGTTTTCAGGCGTGATAACACCAACAAAAAAACCTTTTGGGCATGATTCCTAATAATGAAAGAATGAAGCAATTAAAAATGAAAGAATGATCAATGAAACATTTCAAAGATATTGGAATGTTTCCCAATATATTATAAAGTATTTCAAGCAAATAATGATAGACATCGCAATTGAATATCCGATTTTCTTTTTCAAACGAACCGCAAAAGGCAAGGCTCCTTCAACCTGGACGGAACTGACCCAACAGCAATTTATTGCCATTTCGCGAACAGTGAATGGAATGGAACCTGACTTCCGTTTTTTATCCGTTCTTACCGGAATAGACCAAAATCTGTTGAAAACGCTCTCACCATTCAACCTGTTCAAACTTTCAGAAGCGATTGATTTCATCGGTCGGGCTGGAAATTCTTATTCCGAATTTTTGATCCCAAAAATACCAGGAACTGATTTTGTTGCCCCTAAACCAAAACTTTCAGGGTTAACTTTTGGTCAGTTTATCTATACTGAATCGTATTATAACGATTGGCTGTCAGGGAAGGACGAAACAGCACTAAATAAATTCATTGCTTCACTTTACCTGAATCCTAACGAGAAATTCAAAAGTGAACTAATTGGTAACAATGCTGTAAAAATTAAATCCGTTAGTATGGATATTCGTCAGGCCATAGCCTTCAATTATGGTCTGATTATGATCTGGCTGCAAAAATGCTATCCGCTTATTTTTCAGGACAATGTAGAGGCAAGGCATGACTCGTCTTTACCCAGCAAACAAACCAATCAATCACAATGGCTTAAAACCTTTGAATCGCTGGTTGGGGATGACCTCATCAATCAAGATCGGTACGCCGAACTTTCAGTTCACGCAGTTCTAAGGTATCTAACCAACAAATACAAAGAGAGTTCACGAAACTCTTCTTAATCTCCGTGTAAATTCCGTGTAATCCGTTAAAAACTCCGTTTAAATCGTAATTACCATGAAATCAAAATTTTCTGACCTGATTCAATATTTCAGGACCCTGGCTACCCAGCATGTTGATATTGGACATTCCCTTACTGATAAGCACTTCTACCGATTCGAACTCGACGAAGTGCTTACCGGATTGAAAAAAGTGAACTATCCTGCATTAATATTGGAAGGTTATCGCTATTCGCTCACCGATAAACAGAGTGATAATGTGCTGAAAGAGCGATCCGGAGCGTTCATGCTCCTTGGTCACCTGAACGATATTGGAGATTATGATGCCATGCATCAATTATGGGATAATCTGGAAATGATTTGTGATGATATCATCGTCCGGATTAAATCCGATAAGCGTAATCCGGCAGCCAAAGCCATCCGTGATTTCGACCTGGGTAGCGTTAATGTGGCCCTTATCGCAAACGAAAACGATAAAAACTATGGAATTCGGTGCACGTTTACAATCACCTCGCCACTGTCGACCGATGTAAATACGGAGAAGTGGAATTTGACCAACAATATTCCACAATTATAATACGTTGATTCAATGGGAATAACTCAATTTGGAATACCGGATGTAACAGGCCGGTCCTCAGGCGCTGATTTTGATGCAAAGAGTCAGAATGAAGCTGTCTCAAAATGGGCCTCAATGGTTCAGCGCAAATTGCGCGACCGCACCTCTGTTTTTGTGCATGGCAAAGAGGGAACAGTCAATCGCACGGGACGAATAGAGCGGAATCTTAACGACAGCATTAAATCTCTGACTAAGAAATCCTATGGTGTGATTGACCGGGTGACCTATACCTTTGAACGGCATGGGGTGTTTGTTCATAAAGGGGTCGGTCGTGGTTACAAAATGCAAGGTGGGATGGTAATTCGCACAGCAAAATCGGAAGATCCATCTACACGTCAGCCAACTTGGTTTGGAGATGGTCCACGTCCGCGGCTTCCAAATGAGTGGTTTAATCCTTTGCTGGACCAGACCCTACCAGAACTGGCAGATAAATTGGCGGAAATAAATGCTGATGCAGTATTGAATGCGACAAGGATGATGATCAGGTAACTTTTTATGGTTTGTTGTCTTCATCTGTATTTAATTTAATTACCGCTGAAACCCTTAATAAAAATTGCCTTTGTTGGCATTTCGCTATTTTTTTCATCATTGCAATTAATTCAGTCTTTTTATTTTCAAAAATATTCTGGGTTCTTTCTTTACAATCTGTTGTAAGTAATCCTTTCAATACTATCTCTGCTGTTTTTTTAAAGTGTCTGATTGATTTTGAATTGAAATTACTCTTGATATTATTTAATTGTTTAATATAATCAAATGTGCAATTTGACATTGCGGATTCAGTCCATATTAATTCATAAAGATTTACAAGACAATCATCTTCATTCTTTTCGATTTTGTCAAAAAACAGATATGTTGGTAGATTATTATAGGAAAACTCTTGTATAAAACAGTCAAATCCGTTCTTTGAATATTTCTTCAAATCTAAATCACTAATTACTTCTTCTGAAATTATCAATCTCATACCGGATAGTTTTGTCTTTTCAGAAGTCCAATATGCTCTTGCAACACCTAAACCAACAGGATTAGTTCCTTGTTGATTATTTACTATCGAACCTAAATCATTAAATCTCACTGTCCAGTCTTTTACAAGTCCACCTCTAATAAGAGGTGTATATTCTGAATCTATTGGCATATTTGAATAAAATCCAAAAGTGTCATTGAAAATTCTACTACAAGAATAAATTAATGCCAATAGATTTGTGCTTTCCAAATAAAAGCTATCACTAAAAGATTTTATGTAAATTTTGTCATTAATTACTTGATTTATTTCTTTTATTATAATTAGTAATCCTGAAGCAAGATTTGAATATATGCTATTCAAAATATTTATTTTTTGGTCAGATGTTTTCGTTGGGTCAGTTACAATTGCTCCATATCCAAGAACATCAACAAAAACTGAGTAAGTCAAATTAGCCATATTATTTTTGGTTTAAATTTTACAAAAGTGCACCATTAGCTGCAACGGATGTTCCAATAGTCCGAATAGTTTCAATCATAGATTTCAATCCTGTTTTGAGTTTCTTAGTTTTTATAATTATTTGTTCCATACGCATCTCCTTTCTTTTTGTCGTTCTTTTTGTTGTCTAATATCTCATTAACATTAAACTTAGTGTCAAGAGGGCTAAAGAAACAAAACCGATGCAGTACATGGTCTCTACCCCAAAGAATTTCTTAAATATTTTTCTGTTGTCATTTTGTCGTTTGTCTATCTTTTCAAAATGAATGCCAACGGTTTTGCGCTTGGCGAAGAAGCGGATTTCAAAGCACAAAACTGTCTGCCAGTATTGAACCTGATACGAATCTCAAAGCTTCATTTAAGCACAGAACCTGCCATTTTGCCAAACACCTGTTAGCTGTTCGTATTTTTTGTGTCAAACATTTGTCGCTCTAAGTTCTTATATATTTCTGTGTCCTCCGTAATTAATGGTGTCATTGTATCTCTTAGAAAAGAAATTGTGTTATTTCCACATTGTGTTAAATTCAAAATTCTTTTAAGCTCTATATAGATTTTCCCACTTGCTGATTTAATATCGTCACTAGGATTACTTCTATTTTCGACACTGTCTTTGATAGCGTCTTGTTTTGCTATTAAACAAATTTCAAATTTATCTTCTTGTTCATGTTTAGTGCAAAGTTTTATTATGATTTCATCATCTAGTAAATAATTTTCAATATGCCTTTTTTCCAGAGTCTTTATTCCTTTAGTTAAAAGTTCTGCTACTTCTGCTTCGCTTTTATCGTCCCTGTCAACAAATTTTATGATTTTAGAAGACTTTAAAATATTAGATACTAGCTTTATACTTTGATTTTCTATGTCTTCGATTTCATTACAAGAACCAATTGAGACAAATGTTGTGTCATGATATTTTTCTTCAAATATTTTAGAATAAATTTGTGCATCAAAATTTTGACATTTTCTACCTTGTTGCGTTCCCTCACAAAAAACAATTTGTCTTGGCGATATTAATTTTGAAAAATCTGAAAGTGCCAATTCAAAGAATCTGTTCCAAATGGATTTATTGATTTTTGTTGGAGTAATTATCTCTTCTGAATCAAAATCTCTATTATCAAAATCTAAAAATGTAACTGTATCCGGGTTCTTAGTTTCCAAATCTTCAGCTTCTTTCAACATTCCGATTGAATGAGTTGAAATCCACAGTTGAGAATGCTCTGGAATTAACCTATAAAGTTCAGCTAATAACTTTGATTGAAGTCTGGTATGCATATGGGCTTCAGGTTCATCAATACAAAAAATAGTATTAGAATAATACTTAGACTTTATGATTAAATCTAACAGCAAATCAAAAGCTGATTTTTCTCCAGCGGATAAATTTTTATAGTGAAAATCCTTAGATTTTCCCTTTTCGAAATAGAAACTGCCATTTGACAAAGGGTCACCAATTGAGCTTAAAGTCAAATCGTCAAAAACATTTTTCAGCGATGTCTTTATTTCTCCAATTAGTTCTTCTCTTAAGTTCTCAACTGTCTTAGTATTATTTGAAGCGTCAAAAACCCCTGCAAGAGTTTGAGAAATCAATCTTTGATAATTTTCCGAAACAGTCAAATCATTGCCGTTTAATGTTGCAAATTTTGCCTGCTCAGTTGGATTCTTTTGATTATTTAAAGTGTTAACTGTAAAGTCTGGTTCATTCCTGTATGCAGTTCTAAAGTAGAATTTGTCCCCTAATTCTTGCTTTACAAACGAGTCATGAAATTCCATTTTCACCTTGTTATGATACCAATTATCAGAAATTCCTTGGCTATCTTTTTTTACAAAAAAATCTTGTTCTCCTACATTTCCAAAGCCTTCAAGTCTGTACCAATGGTTAAAAGCTTCAAACAACGAAGTCTTGCCACTTCCATTGGGTCCAACTAAAAGTACTAGTTTAGCTGAATTACTTAGTCCAATAATTTTTAAATTTGAAAACCTTTTGAAGTCTGTAATTTGTATTTCTTTTATTCTCATTTGTCGTCTTGGTTGTGTCGTTATAGCATGACAGCTAGCATTTTATACGCCTGATAAAATCAGACCTATTAACCAATTCTGGGCCAATAGGTCTATCATCAGATATATTGTAAAATTAATTCTATTTATTTAAAAGACTCCTATGAGTTTTTTATTATTTTAAAGGATGACCTTATCAAAATCTGTCCTTTCCCCCTCTCTAACATCCCTGTAACTTAGCCAAAAACAACAAAAATGGCCACAAGTTACAACCGCAGGATCAATCTTTTCATTAATGGTAAAGAAGTCAGTAATGATATAAGAAGCATTCGTGCCGAAATGACAAAGCTGGTTAATGAACAGGCCAGAATGATCATCGGAAGCCAGGAATATATTCAGCATACCCGAAAAATAAAGGAATTAAAAGGTATCCTGGCCGAACATAATGGGCAAATTGCAGCAGTCTCAAAATCATGGAGCCTCGCCAAAATGGGTGATTCTATTAACCGGTATTTCTCCATGTTGCAGGCTGGAGCAGCAGCTTTGGTTGGCCTGGTACTGGGCTTTAAAGCATTGGTCAAGGTCTATAATGATTTTGAAGAACGTGTTTCGAACCTTTCAGCTCTTACCGGACTAACCGGCAAGAATCTGGAATGGCTTTCAGAGAAAGCAAAAGAACTGAGCACGTCAACCCTTGAAGGGGGAATACGGGTAACCCAGAACGCGCAGGAGATCGTTGACGCTTTTACCAAAGTGGGGTCAGCCCGCCCGGAACTGCTTAAAAATAAAGAGGCCCTTGCCAAAGTAACGGAGGAAGCCATTATCCTGAGTAATGCCGCCAAAATAAAACTACAACCGGCCATCGAAGGATTGTGTATGGTGATGAATCAATACAATGTTTCTGCAGAAGAGGCTCGACGAATCATTAATGTCCTGGGAGCAGGAGCGAAGGAAGGGGCTGGAGAAATTCCATACCTGACCGTTGGTTTCGAGAAAGCAGGTACAACAGCAGCGATGGCCGGGATGTCAATCGAAACGTTGGCAGCCACACTCGAAACCCTTGCCCCCAGGTTTTCGCAGCCTGAAATTGCCGGACGCGGATTAAGAGGAATGCTTCTACACCTGCAAACAGGCGCCGACGATACCAATCCCGCCATTGTGGGTTTGTCAACCGCACTGGAAAATTTGGATAAAAAAATGCTCACTCCACAGGAGAGTCTAAAAATGTTCGGTCTGGAAAATATTAATGTGGCCAACACCTTAATCCGGAACCGGGAAGAACTGAAGAAATACGAAAAAGCAATGACCGGCACCAATGTCGCAATTGAACAGGCCCAGATCAATACCGATAACAACAATGCTAAAATGGCCCAGGCAGGAAACCGGATCAATATCATAGCCAATGATCTGGGCAAAAAACTGACCCCTGCCATGCATACCGTTACCGGCTATTTTGGAATGTTTCTCAAAGGGCTCATTGTCCTGATTGATGTATTCACCGTTTATGGAAGGGTAATTGTTACTTCTGCCTTAGCCATTGCCGGCTACACTGTGGCCTTAAAGCTGCAAATGATGTGGCAAAACCGGGCCAACCAGGCGACGCTCAGTCAGATGATTGTACAACGGGCACAAATCATAATCACAGAAACATCAATAATTGCAACTAATTTATGGGCAGCTGCTGTAATGCTGCTGACAGGGAACTTCAAAGGTGCTGCACAGGCGATGCGCGTTGTCAACGCCACATTTAAATTAAATCCCATCGGACTACTGACCACTGCAGTTATTGCCGGCGTTTCAGCCTGGCAATATTTTATTCAAAAGCAGAAGGATGCTGCAGAAGCGGCCAATGCCACCAAAAAAATACTGGAAGATGAGATGAATATGACCAAAGGTTATTCTGGTGAAATCATTAAAGAACAAAATAACCTGGGCGCACTTGTTAACTCAATCATTCATACCAATGAAAACGAAGCGATCCGAGTTGTCCTGATCAAAAAATTAAGGGATCAGTACCCTTCGTTTTTAGGGATGATGACCGATGAAAAGGTTACCAACGAGCTGCTGGCTTTAAAACTGGCTGAAGTCAACGGTCAGTATGCCGAAAAAATAAGGCTTGCAGCCCTGAATGCCAAAAGCACAGCCTATAACAATGCATCCGTAAAAGCAGAAGAACGTAAACTGGCTATTGAAGATGAATTAGTACAGGTTGAGAAAGAAAGGTACCTAATAGGTGATCAGAAATCTGATGAAAAGGTTTCAAAACTGAACAAGGAGTATCAAAATCTAAACAGCACACTGGCCAATTACAAGCAAAAGCACGAAGAGATAGCCCTCGCAATCACTAACCTGGACAAGAAAAATAAAGAAAGTAATACGCTCAAGTATACTGAAGATCAACTGACCTACTTATCTTCCATCCGATCAAATTACACCCAAAAGATTAGGAAGGCGCAGCAGGAGGAGAAAGCCGATGAAGCAGAACATTACCGGCAGGAATTAAAACTGGTCGATGGCCAGATTTTTTTGATGGAAGAGAAGAAAAAAGTCTTGCTTGCTTCGCTTTCAATTGCACCATCACCGAATCAAAATCCCGATGGTGAAGGCGATGAATCCAAACGAACAAAAGACCTGGTCGCCTTAAAGGAGCAGGAACTGGAAGCGGCAAAACGAATGCCCGGAACAACTACCATTGAAATTGCTGCACGAAATAAAAAGGTGGAAGTCCTGCAAAAGGAGATCGATACACTCAATAACCTGGGTAAGGTCCATTCGGACCTTGCAGATAAAGAGGAAAAACAGGAAGACAAGAAAACTAAAAAGGAGCTGGAGCAACTGGAAGCAGCCAATAAAACCAGGGTAGCGGCAATCAATAAAGATCATCTGGAAGAAAAAACAACCGATGACCAGTATGATGCTGAACTATTGGCACAGGAACTGGTATTTCTTCAAGCTAAAATGAATCTCTTTAAAATGGGGTCAAAGCAGTACGAAGAGGCGCATGCGCTTTTCCTGGAAAAACAAGTCAAGGCGGAGCACCTGGTTAAAAACCTGATCCTAAAAGCCAATAAAGAGCTGGCAGAAGCCAAAATTGAAAACCTCAAAGAGGGTATTGAAAAGGAGAAAGCCCTGGAAGAGCAGCGCTGGAAGGATGAATTGGCTGTGTTGAAAAAGCGATTGAATGACAAGAAAGATTTAACCAAAGAGGATCTGGCGCTAAATGAAACGATCCATAAAATCATTGAGGAAAAAACAAAGGCCCATCTTAAAAAGGCAACAGACCTGAACAGAGCCGGGGAGCTGGAAAAACAGATGGACAAAGCCATTATCGATAAGGCTAATTCCAAATCGGACGAGCAGCGGTGGGCGGCAGAAACTGAACTGGCACATGCTCAGCATGACCAGGAGATCAAAGAAGCCGAGGGTAATGCAGCAAAAATCGCTCAGGCAGAAAGGAACCTATCCGACAAACTGATTGCCATTAAAGCGGAAGAACTGGATAAACGGCAGGCCATTGCTGATGCCATATTTGGTGCAGCCAATACCCTGTTTGGATCACTCTCAGATCTTGTTGGCAAAGAGAGTGCGTTGGGGAAGGCAATGTTTCTTTTTCAACAGGCAGCTGCTATCGGGCAGATTGTATTTAATACAGCCATTGCCAATGCCAAGGCAGTGGCGGCATCACCCTTAACCTTTGGCCAGCCATGGGTCACGATCAATACCGTAACTGCAGGGGTCAGTATTGCCAGTGTACTGGCTCAGACCATTGGACAACTATCCGGAAGCAAAAAAAATAAAGGTTATGCTTCGGGCGGTTATACGGGCGATGGCGACATCTATGAACCTGCGGGCATCGTCCATAAAGGGGAATATGTGATCCCTAAGGATGGAGTAAAGAATCCAAGGTTGCAGCCTCTGATCAATATCTTTGAAATGGCCCGCAAAAATAACCGGCTCGCACGACTTGATCTGAATCACATGGTACCAATTGCCGCCCAATCGCGCGGATTTGCAACAGGAGGATATACAACAACGGTGGCCACTAACGCGCAATTAATAAATCAGGCAAGTCAATATCCCGATCCGGAATTGTTATCCGCCATCAAAGAACTCAATAAACAGCTCAAAGAGGGGATAAAAGCAAATGCATATATCAATAAATACGGCGCCAACGGCCTTTCAGAATCGATCAATGATATTGCCAAATTCAATGCAAAAGTTTACAAAAAATGAAAAATAAGGAACGATGAAACTAACTATAGGCGGAAAACAAGTTGCACTTCCCATTAACGGAAAGATTAGTATTGAGCGGTTGTCTCCACTGATGAACGATGACTCGGGATCCTATTCGTTCCCTTTCCCGGTACCAACGCTGCCGAACCAGCAGAACCTTGGATGGCCTGGTAACCTGAACCGGGTTGGGGATATTGCCGACCAGTCATTTATTTTGGAGGAGGGAGGAATTCAGATCTTGCGCGGAGAGGTCGATTACGATGATATTACGGCAAAGGAAATCGGAATAATTCTGCAAAGCGGGCATACCGAGTTTAAGAAGAAAATGGAAGGCCGGAAACTGAATGAAATTGATTACGGATCTGAGTGGTGGCCGGCATCAAACCTATATGCCCCCGTTACCCATTCGCTGGTTGATAAGCTTGCCCAATGGGATCTGGCCAATACCTCTGATAACGGCATGTATGTAGCTGCCCCTTTTTTGATCTCAATCGATGGCACACTTAAAACGGTCAATTACCAGGACTGGAGCGGGCCAGGAGATACCACGATCCATCTTGAGAATACTCCCGCAGGCGCTGCAGGTCAGAATGCCATCGGCTTTTTGTGTTTGCAGTTTAAAATAAGTTTTGTGATCGGGAAAATATTTGAAAGTGCCGGATTTACGGTTACTGAGAATGATTTGAAGGATTCAGAATTTGGTAATGCTGTTTTTTTAGGCAAAATAATGCACCTGGTCCACTATGGAACGGCTAAACTGAACATGGAATTTGATTTGCTTTATTACGCTAAGCTGATGCCTGAAATTGAGATACTCACCTTTTTGCAATCGGTTAAGGATCTGTTTTGCCTGGTCTATATCATAGACAAGATGCGAAAGGAGGTACAGATCAAATTTATTAAAACCGTTTTTCTTCCTGAAAGCCTCGATCCACTGGAATTAAAAGAACTAACCGGGTGGACCCATAAAGAGGTAAGAGCACAAAAAGGGTTTTGGCTTACTTACGGGATTCAGGATAATGTGCTCGATACCCGTAGTAATTATCCGGAGTGGGTTAATCAGATGTATTCGCTTCCTGCACCTTCCACGGAAGGGGAGATTGTCCGGGTCCCAAGACTGGACCGTGATTACATCACTATTTTAAATGACAACAAGGATTTGGAATGGCAGGAGATCGGAAGACTCAAAGCCTATCCGGAACTGCCTGGGGAAAATGTTGTGGAGATTGATCTGAAAGTGCCGGCACAAAAACAGTATGTCAATCATTCGATTGTACTTGAATGCCCGTACCTTCCTAATCTTACACTCGAGGATTATGCCAAAATGTATAATGAGCGGGATTTTACTTCCGATGTGCCACTTACAATCACACTCTATCATGGAAGGCGAACCTTCGCAGGATTGGTGAATTACCCGTACGCATCAGCTGCCAGGGTTTCCATTGACGGGCTGATCGATACCGGGTTATCGCTTAAACCGGCATACCTGTACAATAGCCTTTATTCAGAATTTTTGAACTGGCAGACCTTTCGTGCACGCGGGTTCACTAAATATGTTGAGCTGTCATTGGTGCAGCTCTGCGCCCTTGAGTGGGGAAGACGCTATATGATCAGCGGCGTTCAGGTGATTTTCAGTAAGATCAGTTATGATTTGCCCTACGATGGAAAAGTGATGGCGGAGGGGTTTACAGTGTGATAAAATGTCCTTTACCCGCTTTGGACGAAGGGATATCTTTGGTGAAAAACAGTCCTAAGTGAACAGTATTTAATATCCCATGAGCACAATCCTGCAACAACCTGACTCGCTGAACCTATCGGGAAACCTCAAAAAGTTTATCCTCTCAACAACCACTGAGGTAACTTTTATTCTTCATAAAGGGGAAACTGTTATCCTGAATGAAAAATACCAACCCGGGGCCGATGGCCTGGTAAGCATTGATCTGCAACCGGTGATTGAACGACTGTTGGATCTTGTTATTCCACTGACCTCAGTTAATGTATTGGAACAAACCGAAGGTTATGATGATTTTACGGCGACCATCGATGGGGGAGCCCCGATCGTGTTTCGGGTAATTAAAGGAGGGGTAGCCGAACTTGTTGATCTCACGGCCAGTCCATGGCTTGACCTGCACTGGCTTACCTGGCAACCACAGACAAAACCGATACTTCAAGAGGCTCCAGAGTGGCTGGGAATCTATCCACTCGCTGCGGGCAGTGTGATGATGACTGCCTGGTTTACGGATGGAACCAGTTATACGGGTCTTTACACTGCACTTGCAGCAGGAAAACTTTACAGTATCAATACCAGCTGGAGCGAGGTAGCAGAGTGGTTACTCAATCTGAAAGGCGGTAACAGCCCCGATGCGCATACTCAGCTTGCCGCATGGGATGTCTGGTTTGAAGTTGGCGGAGCTCGCAAGACCCCGATACAACGGTACCAGCTCCGAAACTCTGGTGACGAGGAGCATTTGTTCGTGTGGGTCAATACTGTTGGAGGCATTGACTCATTCTCGTTTACCGGCTCCATGGAACAGGACGAGAAGCTGGAGCATAAGAATGCACTCTACCAGGATGATTCCATCGGGGAATACGATCTGGATAAACCACGGGAGATCCGTCAGGGGACGGGATACCTGGACCCGGAGGAGAGTTTCTGGATCAAGGATTTTTTCTATTCACTCAAGAAAATGGTAGTAAGGCCGGACGGATCTTTCTGGCAGGTCGCAGTAATCAGCTCAAAAATCCTGACCAGCAGCGAAAATGATGAGTTTGATTATGAGTTTACCTTCCGGATGGGAATCGATTCTCAGATCCTTAACCTGGAACGGACTCATGCAGTACTTCCGGCACCGGAGGGGCTCTCCGCTTTTTTTTTGACTGATTTGCTAAGTTCACTCACAGAGGCATCCTATCACCAGAGCCTAATCATGGCTGTTCAATCACCCTATGCGATCGGGTGGCAGAAACTCTCAATGGCAGAGCTATGGGGCGGAGCATTGCCCACACTTATAGATGGAACGACCATTAGTATCATCAACGGTAAACTGGTAGCTTACGGGGGCATCGGTGGCGGAGACATTACGATGATTGATCTGGTTAAAAGTTATTTGGACAGCCTGAATATTGCGTATAATGATTCACAAACGGAACTGATCAGCGGGGCAATGCTTTGGGAGCATGACCTTACTTACCAATCGACCGATACGGTCGTTTATAAGATTCTTGGAGTTCATTATACGGCTGTACGCACTGAGCTTACCCTGGCTTCAGCAGATCCAAACCTATCACGGATCGATATTTTTTATGCTGACCAGTATTCCAACATCGGGATATTGCAGGGAACACCGGCCGCAAACCCGCTTAAACCGGAACTTCCGGAAACAATGGTTGAAGTGGGCTCCGTACTACTGGCTCCCGGAGCCTTAACCCCATCGAACGCCGATGTGGAAAGGGTGTATGATGAGCATACCTCAAGCGAGTGGACCGCCTCCGAGGTGCATGATCCGGATGTGCTGATTGATCTGGATTGTCTGGCGGAACCGTTATCCGGCATGAAAAGGATACAGGTTTCGGTAGAAGCTTCCATTGGAGCTCAAGATCATTATGTAGGCGAGCTTTATCACGGAGGAGTGATCTTTAAAATTCTGAGTCCGACCACAGGACTGATCTCAGCTGTCGAAGATACAGCCCTTGAAGTCTTTTACGAAAGTCTTTCAGGCGGATCGCCATACAGTACCGGGGCACGGGGAATAGCAATCGGAACAGGGAAAGCAAATTCTGATCTGCTGTCAGCGCATCCCAGGGCAAAAGATCATGCTGTAAAATACTGCAATGATCTTATCGTTGGTCCTTACGAAGACTGGTATTTACCTTCAGAGCAGGAGCTATACACAATGTATTTAAACCGTTTTGCAATTGGAAACTTCGCCACAAAAACCTATTGGTCCAGTTCTGAAGTTACTGGATCGCATGATTACGATACAGCCAGATGCGTAAGGTTTTCGGACGGCGGAATATTTTCCAGGCTAAAAAACAATGTTTATGCAGTAAGGGCGATCCGAAGCTATAATGACCTGACTGATCCTCCTGATCCCAATTCAAACTCCTATGTAACAACGGAGAATACTGTATTGAGCTTTGTGGCACCCGAAGCTTTTCCTGTTCGAGACGGGATTCTTTCACTCAATATCAAGAGTGCACTTCCCTGGCGGGATAACTCGATGATCCGGATTGAATCTTTTCTGGGAGTAACCAGAACAGGAAGCGTTTCCATGTCAAAGCTGACCAATATGTTCTCTTACCGGCCCGGGGATGATACCTGGCGCAAGATAGCGATTCAGATGTACCAGTTAGCCCCCACTCAAAACACACTGGACTGTTTCCGGATCACCTTGATGGGAAGCTGGCCGAACCACCTGGATCTTGGAATTGATGATATCCGCTACCAGCACGGGATAGTCGAAGGAACTCAGTCTACTCAGGAGGGGAGACCGCAAACTGATTACACGTTTGTGGAACCTGCAGATGGGGTCCGGATGTTATTTACCACCCGATACCCGTATCTGAAAAATACCACTAAGATCTCGCTCAATGGGGTGAGGCAGATCATGGGCGATTACAAACATTACATCGAATACTCTGACCAGATCTATTTTTTCTATCCTCCTGAGCTGACAAGCGGGTTCGTAATTGATTACGATACACTGGTTGCAGAGAAGATCCAGACGGTAGATTAAGAATCGATGTATAATTAATACCTTAAGAAAATGGAACCGGATTATCATCCATATATACCTCCTGAAGGGCTGATAAAACTCAGACAAATTGAACCGTTTAATCTGAACAATTACAACATTCAGTTATTTGTTCAGGCGCTGATTCAACTCTTTGAGGGCGATTTTTACCAGTACTGGAAGATCAAGGGGAGCACAGGGAAAAAAACACCGGGTTTTGGGGTATTATACAATTGGAAAGCAGCGACGAGTTCCAAAGGAATAGCACCCGATGGATACCGGCTGCCGACACGCTCGGAAATGCTAACCCTGATTACGGAAAATGGATTTGATCCGCTTGTCAATCAGTTGAAAGACACTGGGGAAATCTATTGGGAAGATCCCAATCCAGGTACCAACGCATCAGGGTTTTCAGCACGCGGGACCGGATTCCGGGATTTTACAATTGGTGGTTATTTCGGGATACGGGATGAATTTGTTTGTTGGACAAATTCTGATGATGCCCCATGTGCAGATGGTGAAGCCACCGTGTTCCTGTTGCCAAAAAATAGCGAACCCTATGTTTACCCCTTTCTTAAAACGGATGGCGCCTCAATCCGGCTGATCAGGGATACGGCGGACGGATGGTCAGAGGGTGAAACTGTTATTGACTTTGACGGGAACAGTTACCAAACGGTCAAAATCGGGAACCAGGTATGGCTAGCTTCAAACCTGATTACGGAGCATTTTCAGGACGGAACAAAAATCCCGGTTGTAGAAGATAACGATAAGTGGTTCACCCTGGAAACCGAAGCACTTTGTTTCTACGATAACGATACAACCAATGCTTACAGTGAAGCCCCGCCGGAAGAGTTAAGAATTCACAAACATGATCTGATTCGGTTTAAAGATACCGATACCTTAAAATGGAGGATAAATGCCATTTCAGAGACGGAGATAGAAATCATCGTGGATGGTCTGGTCAAGGCGGGTGATATTCCGGGTTTACAGGTGCAAAGTGATTGGGAGCAGTCTAATAGCGCAGAACCTGATTTTATCAAAAATAAACCGGAACTTAAGGATCAGGTTCAGGCAGACTGGCTGCAGTCAGATGACCAGGCGCCGGATTTTATTAAAAATAAGCCGGAACATTCAGAGGGCGGTGAAGATGGCGTATCATCTTATACTTATATTGCCTATGCTTCGGATGCAGCGGGATCTGATTTTACGTGCGCCTTTGATCCCGACTTGGATTATATCGCAATTAAAACAACAACTTCACCCCTGACCACACCTTTGGCAGGTGATTTTGCTGGATTATGGAAAAACTACAAAGGACCATGCGGGAAATCAGGTGAAGATGGAAAACCGGGCGATCCCGGCAATCCCGGAGAGCCTGGTGCGGACGGTTCAGACGATCATTCCATGGATGTTTATATCGACTTTCTCTCCGTTACACCCTTTGTGTATAACTGTCCGTATGCCATGAAATTCATAGCCCAAATCAGCGAGGGGGCCGATGCCACGCTTTCTTCAGCACTAAATACCAATCTTGCCCAATTTCAAAAATTGACCGTAACCCCTGCAGAAATTGGATTAATCATCTTAAAAGGAGAATTACTATGACCATCAGACAGTATATCCAGGTTAAAGCACCGGCGCTGCCAGATCCGGCAACTTATTGCCCGGCATTTGGATATGATTTACCAGTGGACCCAAATGTCCTGGAACCTGATCCAACCTGGTATCCAACAGGTGATCCAGTCCCCGAGGAAATTATATTAACGTGTTCCGATACTGGTGATTGCAGGATAGCCTTTTATGTTTCAATAGAATCAGCTGGCTCCTATGTCGTTAATGTGTATGGGGTAGGTGGAATACTCATTAATACCCAAACAAAAACCAATAATACAACCTATTCATGGCAGTTTCCAATGGGAGGTGGAGTGGCTGGAATTGGGCAAACTACATTTAAAGTTAGTATAAAACCAGCATCGTCCGGAAAACATATATTGGGTTTTAAATGTAATTCCTACCCAAACGGGAACGTTCAAAATTGGCAAATTTTGCATGCTAAATTTAATACTCCGGGGATTACAACTTTGTCAAGTGCATTTGCCAGTATTGATGCTTTACAAGGAATCGAATTCTATAGTTCATTGAATACTCTGGCTTTGTGTGACAGTATGTGTTATAACTGTTCTTCCCTAAAATCTATAGCGTTTCCAAATCTTCCGGCGCTAACATCATTATCTCAAACATTTTATGGTTGCTCCCTTTTAACCTCATGTGTCTTTGGGGGTGGGTTACCGCTTTGCTCGACAATGGCCAATACATTTTATCAATGTGTATCCTTACCATCACTGGTGTTTCCATCTGATCTGCCAGGGATGTTAACCATGCAAAGCGTTTTGTATGGGTGCATTGCATTGAAAAGCGTTGCAATGCCGCTAACCATGGATAAAATCACCATAATGAGTAATGCTTTTTATTATTGCAATGCAATAAGTTACATAAAGATGCCGGATTCTTTGCCTCTTCTTGAACAATTACAAGCCGCATTTTCAAGTTGCAAATCCTTAACAAAAATCGATTTCTGCAGTAGTTCTCCACGACTAATTAACTGTGTGAATATGTGTTATGGTTCTCCAATGCTTAAATCATTCACATTCCCGGCTACACTGAACTATCTGACTAATCTATCTTATTCATTTGGTTGGTGTTATTCATTGAAAACATTAACTCTGCCTCTAAATGCGCCAGAAGTAACCACAATGCTTCAGATGTGTTGCAATTGTTATATTTTGACAGCCTGCACTTTACCGGCAGCATTGACCAAGGTAACTACCGTATATCAAGCCTTCCAGAATTGTTATGAAATGACAACCTGTATTTACCCGCCAACCATGGATGCTTGTTTAACATTGTATGCTACACACTTCAATAACAAAATGTTAACGTCCATAACCTTCCCGACAAGTATGAATGCTGTAACAACAGCTGCACAGTGTTTGCAGGGTGCAATTGCATTGACAACATGCGTAATGCCAGCTTCAATGAATGCGGTAACAAATCTAAACGCATTTCTTTCAAGTTGTAATGCATTGGTTTCATGTACTCCACCGCTATCATTGCCAGTTATAGCAGACATAAGTTCATTTATAAATAATTCTTATTTACTGGCCTATTTTGGTCCAATAACATTCCCGGCTACACAGGTAAATGCCGGTGGTATTATTACTGATCGCCTAATATCCTCGTTTAATTATCCAACACTTAGATGTTCTGCTTTATCTATTAATGGCAGTCCTCTAATTGGGAATCTTGTTACCTCAATAAACATTGATTGGGCGAATTCATTGTGGGGTTTCAATGCTAACCCAATATCTTTTAACTATTTGAATTTGTCAGCTACAGAATTAAACAGAATATTTACTGCATTGCCTACTGTTACAGGAAAAACTATTAATGTTCAAAATTGTACAGGTTCAGCTACATGTACTCCAGTAATAGCAACTGCAAAAGGATGGATTGTTTTACGATAATTTTATTTTAAAGAGTTATTCACCAAGTGAAAATCTGTCTGCAAAGTGCAAATGAACCCCCGGGATATTTATTGATCTTCCGGGGGTTTTTGTCCTTTAGCCGCAGTCATCCAAAACTTAAGTTTGGAAAAAACAGAGAAAATGAATGAAGCACTGTTGCTAATTATCGGGCCTGTTGCTGCCTCCTTCGCGACATGGCTTTTTGCGATGCGAAAAAGCGCGGCTGAAGCCAATTCAAAAGAGCTTGATAATACCGCCAAGATCGTTCTGATGTGGCGTGAACTCAGTGAAGGGATGGAAAAACGGTTCAAAGAAGAGATTGACCAGCTTCGTAAAGACAATTGCGACCTGGAACAACAGGTCAAGAACGTTGTCCATGAGAATGAAGCGCTTCGCAAAAAGATGCATTTGCTGGAAGAAGAAAATCGCAAATTAATCAATCAACTTAAAATTTTCAATAAAAAAAATTCAACCAATGAGTAAAGTAGAACAACAAGCCGCTTTTCTGCAGGATGCAGCGAAGCTTATCAAGCAGGCTCCGCTGTTTGGATTGACCATCACCGGCGGAGAGCTCTTCAGGACGCAGGAGCAACAGGATCTTCATTTCGCTTCCGGCAAATCGAAATTACGACACAGCTTGCACCAGGATCGAATGGCGATTGATCTGAATTTCTTCAAAAAGGGTTCCTCCGGAGCCCTGGAGTTGACCTATAATAAAGCGGATATTCAACCATTGGGTGATTGGTGGGAAACATTAACCCCGCAAAATAAATGGGGAGGTAACTGGAGTGGATTTATTGATACCCCGCATTTTCAACGAAATGAAATTTAAGGATGAAAAATATATGGACCTACCTGTCAACCCTGTTTGCCGGCATTATCGCCGGACTGGTAATCTTTTTGAAATTGGACGGACCCGAAACGGTAATCAACGACAATACCAGTATCGGAAAGTTAAAACTACGCGGCCAGGGAAACTCAGCCAATGTGACAATGGATCATGAATCAATCGAAGGTTCCGAAGAGCCATTAACACGGGAGGATAGAAAAGTAGCAAGGCTTTTACGACGGGTAGCCCGAATCCGGGAACGCAAGGATAAAAAAGAGAGCGGTTAGCTATAATTTAAAATTTGTCCTTTAGGAATAGCTTGTTGTTGATGAAATTTGGTCAGTTTATTATAAACCCAAAAAATTAAATTATGAAAAATTTATTGATTCTCGTTTTTATGATCGGGTTGTTTATTGTCGGATGTAGTTCTCCTCCTGAAAAAATGAAACCTGCAAGCGCTCAAACTCAAATTGTGCAAGTTGCAGATGTTCAGTTACAGGTCCCGGTAATGAATGCTGTTGACCAGACAGCACAACCGGCACCGGATACACCTGCACCCATAAAATGGGTTGATGAGAACTTTTGGTCCACCATATCCGGAGTTTTACTCCTGGCTTATGAATTTCTGGCGTTGAAAATGCCCACCTCCAAGAGTATTTCAATACTGAGAAACTTATATAAACTGTTGACCTGGTTTGTTCCGGACAAGTCCAGTAGCGGAGGTCAGTTTTCGATAAGTAATAAGTCGTAGGTCCTGTTTTTCCTTCAATCGTTTGGTTAGCAAATTAGTCCCTGGCAGAAGATGTTGGGGATTTTTTGTTATGCTGGAGGGAATCATCCCGGAAAGAATAGTTCTATCGTCTGGTCAATAATTCAACCAGTGGCTCATTGATGTAATAATTCCCGGTACCGAGTTTTTCTTTCTTGAGTAAACCATCCTCCGCCAATTTATTTAAATAATTTGCAGCAGTTAACCTTGACACGTTAAGATCATTTACGATAAATTCAATCTTGGTATAAGGGTGTTTAAATAAATTATTTAATAAATCCTGGCTGTAAAACTTATAATTATCGCGTAATTTGTTCTTGTAGGTCATCATTAATTCCCGGATTTTAATGATTAAATCAATTGTCTCTCTTGAAGTTACTTCAATTCCATCAACCATAAACAAAACCCACTCTTCCCAGGAATTCTTTTCCCGCACTTCCTGCAACAGACGATAATAATCCGATTTGTGCTTAATTATATAACTACTGAGATATAAGATTGGTAACGTCTGAAGCTTTTGGAGGATCAGATAAAGAATATTAATAATCCTGCCAGTTCTGCCATTACCATCGTAAAAAGGATGTATGCTTTCGAATTGAAAATGAATAATCGCCATCTTAATTAAAGGATCGTAATCACAAATCGCCGGGTCATTCATAAAATTCTCAAGATTTGCCATCAAGCGGTTAATCGTATCAAAATCCTGTGGCGGAGTATAAATTGTCTCCCCTGTTGCTGCATTTTTTAATGCTGTTCCCGGCAGTTTTCGAAATCCTGCAGTATTTTCTTCAAGAACTTCCTGAATTTGTAAAATTATCCGGTTTGTCAATAAGCCGCTTTGCGAAGTCAGTTCATATCCTTTTTTTAAAGCTGAAATATAATTTTGAACCTCTTTAGCATTTAATGGCTTAAAAGCATCCAGGTTCAGTTCTGATTTATATAAATCATCATGGGTCGTGATAATATTTTCAATAGCGGAACTGTCTTTTGCTTCTTGCAATCCGAGTGTATTAATTAAAATATTCTGGTTTGGTATTGTTGAAGCAATCCCTTTCAATTCAGCCAAAGCAGCATGGGCTGAAGGTAAACTTTTTAAAATTTGCCGGGTCTCTAAATCGATTTTTAGAGGTAACTCTATTAGTTCCCATTTTTCTTGGACGCTCATATTGTAAAGACTTTCAAATTTTCTATACAAAGATAATCTATTGTGTAAAGATTTTCAAATTTTCTTTACAATACAAATTTGCTGTGTATAGATTATTGAATATTTTAATTCAACGGTTGGTCTTTGATGATAAAATCAATTAATTTGCGGTTGGCAACGTCCATTCTTAAGAAATCCTCCTTGATATAGATGCCTGATGTTCTCAGGTTTTGTTCCGGGTTGATGTGGCCCAGACACAATGAAATATCATCTTTAGAGATCCCAATTTCACGCATCACTGTAGCAAAGGAGTGACGGGCCCAGTAGGTAGTCAATGGGGATGCAAGTTTTAGCTTTAGGCGATCTTCCACGGTTTTAAGCTGTACATTCAACATCTTATTAAATGCGACCTAATTGGCATATTGAAATTCAGTTTTGTGGCTATGTTTTATTGAATTTCCGCTTCGCTCTTCCATACAGTAATCAGCAAACCAGAACAGATATTTTTCACCCTTGTACTTATTAATTATTTCCTGAGCTTCAGGTTCAATTTTAATATTATAAAAGCGCCCGGTTTTAAATCGGTTGAATTGTAACCGGTCATCAATAACTGCAGCAGGTTTCAAATAAAACAGATCCTTGATGTTGATTCCGGCCAAAAACATTTGTAGCATGAAAATATCTCTTGTAATCTCTTCGCGTTTTGAAATCGTCTTAAAATCCCGGATTGCCCTAATTGTATCGATTGACAAGTTTCGGTTTTGGGTGGGCTCGGTTGTAATTTTAAATTTACGGAAGGGATAGTTAAGAATCACAGGACTGGCAATATTGACGTTGTATTCATCAATTGCCAGGTTGAACATGGTTCGGATATACCTGCAATAAATCGCTACAGTATTAAGTTTATAATTCTTTCTTAAATAATAGGCACAAAATTGCTCTAAAAAATCAGGAGTAATCTCGGAGAAATTTAAAGTTGGACGCTTATTGAATTCCTTTACTCGTTCCATAGTATTAGACAAAAATGCTATTGTGCTTTTTTTGTCGGATTTCTTAAGCTGTTCCAACCGGGCCTCAGTAAACTTAAAAAAATCGGTAATGTACCTTTCGGGGCCAGCAATTAAAAAATTCTACAGCGCTAAAGCGTCAAGCTGATCCGTTTTTGTAGGATTATCAAGAATTTCACGTTCGTATTTCGTCAGGATCTCTGAAATTCGGATATTTTTGATTTGAGCATTCCGATCTCCATTTTTGCCACCAATAACTTTTGAGTCACGGAAGTTATCCGGCAAAACAAATATGTCAGTCTTGATATTCACTACGGTACGGTGTGCAGTGACCCGAATAAAAATATGACAATCTCCAGATTTCTTTGCCTGATCGCGCAAAATGATAGGTTTTAGTGTTGCCATTGCCTTTTGTATTATATTGTTAAGTGAATTTTACGACAATTCAGAAATATTTTTTTCCTGGATTTGCGTAGAAGTCTAATAAATACAGGTGCTTTTAAATTATATTGTTAAATATATCCGCAAACATTTCGTACAGCAATGTACATTTTCCACCGTCAAGTTATGGATCAATTTAAAAATTAGGTGGAGCGAGTTTGTTAAATCTGTTATTTTTGTTTAAAAAACACAGATTTAATGGAAGCGACACAAGCACAAATGCTCAGTATCCTTGAGCTGATCTTACCCCGGGAGATTCTGGAACATTTTATTGTTATCAATTTGGTGATCGGGCCTAAAGAAGTTCATTTGTATCTGGATGAACGGCCTGAAGTTCCGGATGAGTACCAAGGTGAAAAGTTGATATCTAAAGGGTTTCATCCGGAAGCTGTGATTCAGGACTTTCCATTAAGAAATAAAGCCCTACTCCTTCATGTTAGGCGAAGGAAATGGGAGGTAGAATCAACCAAAAAGATAGTGAGTAAGACCTGGAATCTAATGGCCGATGGGACGCGATATTCGAATGAATTTGCGACTTTTTTAAAAGGACTGCTTGGATACTTACCCGATAAGTTCTAATTCGCTTGAAAAATTCTTTCATATTAAGGGTGATCAGCTTGGCCAGCAGTACAAAGATTTCTTAAGTGATTATCGTACTTGGGATCAAAAAGATCATGCAGCCAAATGGGTGTTATTCCCGAATAATATTGGTCCAAGATTAAGTATTGATGAGACAAGTCTCTCCAATGGTGAGCTTTATACGATCCTGACAAACAAAGAGGCTAAAGGGAAAAAAGGAGCCATCGTTGCAATGGTTGAAGGGACTACCTCAGAAGCGATTATCAACGTAATTACAAAGATCCCCCAAAAAGAAAGAGCAAAGGTTTCTGAGATTACTCTGGATATGGCAGGTTCAATGAACTTAGTGGCCAAAAGATGTTTTCCTTATGCCGAGCAGGTTATCGACCGGTTTCATGTTCAGAAACTGGCATTTGATGCCCTACAGGAGATTAGAATTGCACACCGGTGGGAAGCTATCGATGAAGAAACCAATGAGATAGAAAACTGCAAAGCTGACAACAGGAGATATGAACCGAAGATCCTCAAAAATGGGGAAACCAAAAAACAACTTCTGTTCAGAAGCAGGTATCTGCTTTTTAAATCGCCTAATAACTGGACGTTAAGTCAGAAGAAAAGGTCGAAGATCCTGTTCAAATTATATCCTGACATCAAACAGGCTTTCTCCCTGGTACATAGTCTTAGAAGTATTTACAACAAAAAGCATCCTAAAAATGTGGCGAT
>Ga0214165_1000084_pt1 | contig 75304 bp, 64 predicted proteins | sample TroBogypolimnion_34_FD_153004 | JGI IMG/M metagenome (GOLD analysis project Ga0214165, IMG submission 153004) | Freshwater microbial communities from Trout Bog Lake, WI - Practice 03JUN2009 hypolimnion v3 | ecosystem: Environmental > Aquatic > Freshwater > Lake > Hypolimnion/Profundal zone ... | reverse complement strand
GGCACCTGGGACATCCGCCATCTTGGGTGAGTACTATTATGAAGACTGTGTAGGTTGTTCTTAAAGTTAAAACGCGGTTCGCTAGAATGTCGGTGGCCGATATTCCTTAGAATGTCGGCGGGTGTTCTAGGAAATACAAACCTTGAAGAAAACTGTCCGCCATGTCATCCTGTTTCTTGTGCGACTTGAAGAACGACATGTTGGCGGCGGGACACAGGACTTCACAATGAACGATTCCCGTCTTCTTGCGGCCGCGGTACGTCCCCGTCGCATCCGTAGCCGTCGCAATATTGTCCAATTTATGGATTGCTGATACTCCCTTTGTCCTGAACCCGCGACATGCGAAGTACATGTGCATCATAGCCTGTACGGCAAACATCCGCCGATCCAACTGGTTCTCGAAAATCGCGAGATCGGCACCTTCCCACCATCCAAGATCCGCGCGCTTATCGAGACACGCAATGATATCATTGACTAAATCGAGAACGCCTCCACCGGGCGCCCGAGCATTGCCCTTGAATTTCGACCATCCCGATTTCGACATTTCTGTCCAGAGTCGGCCTACCAAATCCTTCTTAGTTTTTCCCGTGAATCCGTACGTCTTTCCCATCTCCTGCAATTCAGGAATGGTCTTTTTCGTCAAGGCCGCTTTCGTCATCGTTAAATTCTTCGGCCGATGACGGGAACATGCCTGGGTGCCAGCGCCCGCCTGGACCCACATCGCAGGTTTCGCGCACTTGAAACATGCTGTCCTTGTGTGCCCGTTCTTTTCCGCCACGACATCAATCACATCCCACGCCGTTATTCGCATATCTGTTCTAGACGTACCCTCCAGAACACATACCGCTAGATTACGAAGTCCAATATCAAAACTAATGATCTTCATTCTGTCTCTTACGCCGCTGCTTGTACGAGAGATAACAAAACTGGCTTTTTATCGCTCTTACTGTAAGGTATCCCCTTCGCGGTAAGCAGATCACGGAGCTGGACCACCGTCTTACCCGTGAAGTCCGAGATATCCTCGCCAATCACCCCCGTCTCCTCCTCCTCCTGCTCGTGCTCGTGCTCGTGCTCGGCATCCGCATCCACATCGTGGACCGACACGCGATCATCGACCACCTGCTCCTGCTCGTGATCCTGCTCAACGGGCTCCTCGACGGGCGGATGGGACAGGAAAGAAGGAGGTGGGGTAGTTACGGCGACCGCGAGGGCATTGATTGCCTGGGCCATGCGCGACTGCTGGATGTACATCCACGCAACAAGGCCGGTGAGGATAAGAACGATTCCCGCGACGAGCGCAACAATTCCGTGGAAGAATTCCATACTTGAGAGTAGTTTACTTTCTGGTATTCCTAAAAATCCTCAGAATCAAACTTGATCACCATTTCGTCCTGGTTAACTCCTACCCCTGCCTTCGAATAATCCGACACGCGGCGCTCGAAGAAATTACCCTTTCCCTCCATCGAGATCATGTCCATGAAATCAAACGGGTTCTGGGCATTCCAAATTTTCGGGATTCCCAGCTGGACGGCAAGACGGTCAGCCACAAAGCGGATATACTGCGTCATCAACGTCGCATTCATTCCGATGAGGGTACACGGCAAGGACTCGCAAATAAACTCAGTCTCAATCGCCACCGCGCTCTCCAGAATCTCGCGGATCTTTTCGGCTGCGATGGGAGACTGGCCGTGATACATTTCCACGGCAAAGACGGTATGAAGACCCTCATCCCGCGAAATCAACTCATTGGAAAACGTGAGACCGGGAAGCAGACCGCGCTTTTTCAGCCAGTAGATAGCACAAAACGCTCCGCTGAAAAAGATTCCCTCGACGCACGCAAACCCAACTAGACGGGTGGCGAAATCCTCGCCGCTCTCGATCCACTTCATCGCCCACTCGCCTTTCCGCTTGATACACGGAACGTTATCCAGCGCCCGGAACAGTCGCATCTTCTCGTCCCCGTCTTTGACGTACTTGTCGATCAGCAGGGAATACATTTCGCCGTGTACACCCTCCATCGCGTTCTGGAAGGCGTAGAAGAGACGAGCAGGAGGGCTCTCAGTATCCCGCTGGAAACGGGTGGCGAGGTTCTCCTGAACGATTCCGTCGGCTCCTGCGAAGAACGCCAGAACCTGTTTCACGAAATCCTGTTCCTGCGTCGTCAGAGACTCCCAATCGCTCTCGTCTTTCGAAAAGTCAATTTCCTCCGGCGTCCAGAAGGAGGCGACGGCCTGTTTGTACAACTGGTACACTTTGGTCTCCGAGTTCTTAATGGGAAACAGTGTGTAGCGTTCTCCGGGCGTCGCGGTCGTCATTCTTTTGGGTGCTGTATATACCACGCAGAAAGTAGTTAAATCATTGTCGTCTGTATAAAAACAATACGGCGAGCGATGAACGGAAGCGTGTATTCGTCCACCGATCAGATCAATCTTTTGAAAAACATCTTCACTCCTCAGTTCCAGGTTGGACAGGGAGGATACTTCCAGCCAACTGTTCACACATATCTCCCGGGAGACGTAGAAATCGGGGACCCTACGACCAATTACAATCTGTTCCTGAACGGAAACGCACTGGCGACCGATCTCAAGATTGCGGCATGGTCGGGGTACCCCGCAGTTTCCACGCTCAGTCTGGCCAATAACCGCATTACCGGAGTCTCAAATATCACGTTTTACAGTGGCGGGAATTATCTGGACGGTTCGGTGGGTATCGTCAATAACTTGTCGGGCGTTAATACCATTAACGGATTCAATCTAAGTCTGGGGAGTTCGCTGACGATCGGGACAGATAAGGTATTTATGGGAGCAGGGGCGGGTCCAGTCATTACGTTATCGGACCAAGTCTGTATTGGACTGTCGGCCGGGAATGGAAACACGGGGCGGAGTCTGGTGGCGATTGGACAAGGGGCGGGATCTGGAGGAACCAATGGATTGGGGTATGTCGTTGCCCTAGGATTCAATTCCGGTCTAAACAATTCGGGCGGACAGGGAGTATTTATTGGAACTTCGGCAGGTGTAGGAAATCTGGGATCCAATACTGTTTTTATCGGGAATTCGGCTGGATCCGGAAACATGTCGTCCAACGTCGTTGCGCTAGGATTTCAGGCGGCAATGAACAACACCAGTTCTGACGTTATAGCCATCGGAACCAACGCGGCTGCGACCAATTCTGCGGCATTTGTGGTGGCGATGGGGCACCAAGCGGCCATGTCCAATAAGGGATCGTCGGTCGTATCACTGGGGTACAATGCCGGCTACCAGAATTCCGGAAAAAACTGCGTCTTTCTCGGCTCGAACTCAACCTCGATCATCAATACGAGTTGTACAACCGACAACACGTTCTACGTCTATTCAACCATCCAAAACACTCCGTTCCTCCAGGGCGATATGTCCGCCAATGTCCTGGGAATCGGAATGAAGCCGACACCCGGATTCGCCCTGACCGTTCAAGGAGCTGTTCAGAATACGCTGACTATCAGTTCTGTGTCTCCATCCACAATGACTCTTTCATTAACAACCACCAATGCGGCCACGCGGTTCTTTGTTTCCAATAACATCAATCTGTCTTTCCCGTCAACGGCGCCTCCGACAGGAACACACTGGATTGTGACGAATACATCGGGGACTGGAATTAACACAACTCTCGTCGGTGCAACCGTACTTGGATTATTGAATGTAACCCTTCCTGCGACATCGGGTGGAGCGGGGCGGGGAATTACGTTCGTCTATACTGGAACTGGAAGCAATTACTATGCGTTTTAATTTACGGTGGTCCGAGCGCGAACGGATGCGTACTGGGTAAGTTGCCTTGGAGTCCCCACTTCCAGGCAAGATACCCTTCAAGTTGTGCACGTTGGAGGGATGTGAGCGTTCGCGAAACCACGAGAAGTTCGTTGAGGTACCCTGGCCAGAACTGCCCTCCGTTATTCGGCGATGATCCAATAATCATTCCGGTCATCGCAATGGTCGTTCCTGTCTTTACGGTCATAGCGGACGCATTGAAGTAAGGGGTCAGCACGGATCCATCGACCGTCATTTCTAGAAGGGATGGTACTGTAGGATTCGTAGAGACGGGAGTGGCCGGAGAATTTGATGTTATGTCGTTCCATCCACCACCTAATTGTACGCTTATTATGATATACCCTGCAACATCGGATATTCCGTAACTCGATTGATTCCAAGCGTTCAACGTATACGAAAAACCTGCACTGTTTTGAACTGCATACCCAGCATTTCCACCGTAGCCGCCCAAAGCGGCACCGCCTGTACCAGCTGTATCACCTATTCCGGCGCTTAATCCGCCTATTCCTTCCCGTGCAGATGCATTATTACCGTCTCCGGAGCCACCACCGCCACCACCACCGGCACATGCAAGTTTGAAAGATGGACCGACATTAATGAGCGTATACCCGGCGGCTATCTGAGTGTAGTTGCCTCCAGGATTTCCACTTGTAATACCAACAGCACCAACACTTGTAGCTGTAATAACTGTCCCCGCTGGAATATTTGTTATCGTACACACTGCCGATCCCCCACGTCCTCCAGGGCATCCCGGATAAATATTTCCAAACCCATTCTTTGAAAGACCTGTTGCGCCTCCACCACCGGCGGCATAAATTGTGACGACTGAGTTTGGGCCACTTATGGTATACGTAGTTGTGAACCCGCTCAATGTCGTACTAGCGCTACTTCCAGTGAACGTCGCGAAGTTTGTGGTGCCGTTGTACGTTCCCATGAATCCGACGTTGTCGACTAGACCTACGTTGATGAGGCGACCGTACGACCCGGGCGTCGACGTTAAACTCGCGACCGCCATCATCGTGTATCCCACGGGAACTGAAACAGTGGTATTCACGAACGAGGCCGCCTGTCCTAAGAATACGCCTTTAACCGTACTGGAGTACTGGGGAAGTGGCGACGAACCGGTGACGAGACTGAAACTGTTTCCTAACCCCGATTTGTCGATGAGTCCATTGACGGGATTTGTTGGGAGGTTTGCAAATGTAGGTGCGAATGTTTTGTATGGATGAGAGGTTGGAAGGCCTGGCTGTAATCCCCATTTCCACGCGAGGTACCCTTCCATCTGCTGCCGCTGAAGGGTGGTTGGAATTGTGGTCATCACAACGACTTCGTACATATTCGTGACCGCTGTGATGTTTGCGTACGCAGTCCCAGACCATTCGGCACCGATCGCAAACCCTTGTCCGGTGTTTGTGCGTGTCTGGCCCGTCGTGATCACGGTTCCCGCACTTCCGTTTATCCATGAATTGATAATACCCGTTGATACGGAGGTATAGGATGCTAGAACGGGTGATAAGGCAACTGAAGGAAGGGCTCCAGAGACCGTATTCACATTAGACCCGCCAGTACCACTGACTCCGTACAATCGTAAATCTGGAGTCCCCGTCGCATCCGCATACAATCCAAACCCATCCGTAGAATTGTATGAGGCGGTGGTATTAGGTCGTCCAGTAATCACCGACTGATTATACACCGCGGTTGGCGAGCCCAGAACGGTGAAGAGAGCGTAATTCTGGAGATTGACGGCCTTGTTGATAAATAGGTACCCTCCACTTAGATTGACGGATTTACCGAGAGCGGTTGTTATGTACGAAACCGTTCCAGATCCCGATCCGAGCGATAAGTTGTACGCATTGCCCGACTTATCGTTCCATTTCTGAATACTTCCTCCTCCCGCGGGTGTCCATGAAGGACCTGCTGATTTGTACGGATGAGTAGGTGGGAGATTTGCCTGAAGTCCCCACTTCCAGGCAAGATATCCTTCCACCTGCTGGTACTGACTTATAGTCAGAACGGAATTGTAAAACAAAACTTCCATCTCGTATCCGATGAAATAATATGTCCCCTTGTTTCCAGTATCTGTACCTAAATATGTTGTTGTTCCAGCAGTAAATCCAGCCCCAGTTGTAGATGTTCCAGAGGTGAGTCCTCCATTTTGAGAAATGAATACATTTGTTCCATTAACTTGTCCGGTGACCAATGCAGTTGTTGCAGATGTATATCCACCAGGGGCTGATGCAAGCCACTTCAATTCGTTGTTTAGGTAAGAAATAGATCCCAGTGGGTTATATCCCCATCCAAGCGATCGGGCTCCCGATTGTCCGCCAATTACCATATTGTTATTCGAGCCAGGACTTGAATTGTTTGCTACTACAAACATGGTTTCTGCCGTAGGATTTGCTGCGTATCCCGTAGAATAGGCAGTGGTGGTGTTTGTAAAGTTAAGAGCATTGCAGGTGGTTGAATACGTTGCTGCGCTGTATCCAGTTGCCTGAACTGCATTATAGGTTGCTCCAGTTGGTGCTTTATTCGCCCATGTAGTTACTGATGTTCCATCTGATGGAATACTTCCATTCCCATTTGGATCTTTTCCGTCATACCATACCTGCGGCGAAGGTACAGTCACTGATCCACCTACAATAGTTGTCGCATCCGATGCATCGTACCAAGCCTGTAGCGCTGCAATATCGGACGCAACTAACTGTGCCGTTGGAGAATATACGAAGTTCATAGATGTGCTATCTGATCCGTCAATCCACTCGATGGGTCCGGAGGATAAGGGACCAATGTACGAAGGAGGGGGGGCTTTAGTATACGGATTGTTGGTAGACAGGGCATTCTGAAGTCCCCATTTCCAGGCAAGGTACCCTTCCATCTGTTGTCTCTGTACGGAATTTAGCGCATAGTTGTAAATAATGATTTCAGAAATGAAAGATTTGTAATAAGTTGTAGTTAAGGGGTAACCGGTTCCAACATTGAACCTCTGTGATATTGAGGTAAGCGTTGCTGCGGTTGAAGATGTTCCGTTCGTAACTATTCCTCCAAAATTGTACCATGTTGAGTTTGATCCCTGTTTCTCGATAGTGTATAACTGAGGACCGGGCGTTACAGTGAAGTTTATGTTGTTAAAGACATACGATCCGCCAAACTGAAAATAGTGCTTGTTTGTCCCCCATGTGTTTATCGCATACTGTATATCAGTATCAAGCGTAAACGTTCCAGTGTAATCGGTATTTGGGTCGTTGTATACAATAAATATTGTTGTGTCTGTTCCGTTAGACGAGAGAATCGGAACAGGTAAGAAATTGGTGGTCGCGAGGTAACTGTTTCCGTTGAAATTGATACCGGGGTACTGTCCACCCAGCAATGTTGGCGAGTAGGTAGGATAACTTCCTCCCGGATATGCTAGATCCAAACCATTTCCAGACTTATCACGCCAAGTAGAAACTTGGGTCGACGAATACGTGTTTGTGAACGTCGGGCCTACTGTTACCTTCGTAGTGCTGTACGTGTGCGTTGTAGGAAGAGACGCCTGGAGCGCCCATTTCCAAGCAAGGTACCCTTCCACTTTCTGACGGTCGGCATCTCCGAGATTCGTATTGTAAAACTGAAGTTCTCCAAGATAGAAGTCTGCGGCACCGATAAGTCCAGAATCTGTCGCCCATGCTCCCAATGAACACATGTTGCCATCTGTTTGATTGATTATCGGCCAGTTTCCTGGAGACGTATTCGATAATGTTCCATTCAGGTAAGTTTTTAAATTTGTTCCGTCATAGACCATACTTAGAACCTGAAGACTGGTGGTTAAAATTGCCGTAGCGGTGTATTCAGGGGATCCACCGGTTCCACCATTTGTAGTTTTGTACGTTAATGTTCCCGGTGTTATCTGCTGAGCAAACCCCTCCGGACCCGAATGAACGCCGATACCAAATGTTGTTGGAGAGTTTGCGTTTTGCCCGGCACGCTGTTTTGACATGATGTAAGTGTTTACGATATTCACTGGCTGAATGACCATAAACATCGACCAAATCGCAGCATTGTTGATCGATGACTGAGGAAGATTCAGATATTGGTTATTATGAAAATGTATAAGATTCGTGGCGGAACTGTAATCCACAGTTGATGCGGCCATAGCCGTGTAATTATTTCCCGATTTATCGTTGATCTGTGTGAGGTTTCCTCCGGGAGCAGATAGATTGGTCGAGTCGGAGGCATCTAACCAGAATTGAAGATTCGCAACAGTCGGTGTCGTTACACGGAACCCGATCGTGGTTATATCGGCCGCATCGTACCACATCGCCATTCCCGGAACTGCTGCGGGGGCAAAGGATGTTTTTTCAGTGATGCTAATGCTGCTGGTAGCGCCGGTGGCGTTGGTTGCGACAATGGTAATAACATAGTAAACGCCGGGGGTAGACGGGCTCGAAAAAGTAATGACGTTTCCGTTGACGGTAGATGAAAGCCCTGGAGATGATCCAGAGAAAGAGGTGGATCCAGTCGCGAAACATGTAAATGCGACTCCTCCACCTGTTGTAGATACTCGAGTGTACGTAATAGGACCGATCGGGGTGATGGCGACAGAATTCGCGGACGAGATGGAGGTATTGAGACCATTTGTTGCCCTCGCATAGAGAGTGTACGATTGACTGGCGGTTGCGACGAATGAATTTGTGGGGCTGGATGTGAGCAGACTGTTTCCAGACGCGTTGAAGTAGTTCATGGTGATTCCTCCCGGAAGTGTTGTACTTCCGTTATAGGTGGATGATGTAAAGACCCCTGTTCCAACTGCGGCCAAGGTAGGTGCGGCTGGAGTAAATAGAGTCGTCAGAGTAGACGAGACCGTTAATCCCGTTCCTACGACATTCACAATGTAATTTGTATTGGCTGAGGCTCCCTTAAAGGTAAAGGTTAAAGGAGATCCGGTGAATCCAGACGGTACGCCTGCGATACTCCATTTCTGTGCTAGATAGTACTCCATTCCCTTGCGTTGATCTGCCGTGAGCGCTTCTTTGAATAAGATAACCTCGCTGACGTATCCCGTGTACTGTGGAGGTCCATCATAATGCGCAATGCCTCCAACGCGGTACCTCCCAATGTTGAAATTCGCGGTAGATCCAAATCCTGGTTGAGCGGTTCCGTTGAAATAAGAGATTGCATTCGTTCCGTCCAATTCAAAGTCCATGATATACGCAGTATTTATCGGCTCTTGGAAGGCGGACAGTAAATTACCCCTATATCCGTAAACATAACCGCCCACAAACTCTACCAGAAGACCTGTTACATCAGAATCATATCCTCCTAACGCAGCCATAGAGAACACACGAGTAAAATCTGGGTTTATTGATGATGTGGGCGCAGGCTGCTGCATGACTATGAACACGGTTGCGGTAGTTCCAGTATTAGTAGTGAGTCCTGTAAACCACGACGAACCATCGAACGTCATGGTTGGTTTTCCGTTGATGCCGGTGCTATTGATGGTAGGTGTCCCGGTTGCCGTAGCATTGCTGCCCAGTCCTGACTTGTCTTTCCATACCGAGATCGTCGCACCGTTGGCGGCAGGGATTCCTGTTGCGTTCGGATCAGCAGCATCCAGCCATAACGTAGGGCTTCCAGGGAATACAGTAGGGAATCCCAAGGGTGGGACCGTACTCGCAGAGATCGCGGAACCGGATATCGTTGTTATCAACTGCGTCCCGTTCTGTACGAACGACGAAATGGTGAAAGGGAGGGCTGCGGTCACGGCCGAGAACGCAGTGGACGGTAGCGACACGTTTCCTCCCGAGGAAGCCGTTACCGTAAGCGTATACGTCGTTCCGATGATGGCCGAAATATTTGCGTTGGTGACTCCCGTCACTGTTCCAAACTGCGATCCATCTGCGGAATTTTTGAGAATGAACTGGGTTCCTGCGACGGCCTGGTTGTACGTCCACGAGGCACTGATACTGGTAGATGACGAAATGTATGTGATGGATACTGGTACGGGGGTAGGGAGAGTTTGGAATCCTATAATTGAAGAATTTGTACTGTTGGGTGCCCCCGCTCCCGCATTGTTCTGGAATGTGAATGAGCAAGTAGTATCTGATAAGGCCCCAGAATACGTAAATGACGTGGCGGTAGATGCGGTGAGCGTGAGACTGGCGGGGAAAATTGATGTATTCGTGTAGTACGGCGTATACGGTGCCGGAGTAATCGCCGGCTGGGCGGATAACGTGACGACCATCTGTCCCCCCGTCTGAATGATCGATTTGGCGATGGGGGCCGTTAGTAGAGTGACGTTGGCGGTAGGTGCCGAAACCGCGGTGTCTCCCTGCGCATCCGTGGTCATCACCACAAACGAATAGGTAGAATTTCTGGTAAGACTTGTACTGAATGTAGTAGAATACGCTGAATTGACGGATGAATATGAGTAGGTTGTGTATAGTGTTGCGAGTGTGGGGTCATACACTTTAAACGTCACTCCGGCCGTGGATGTCGTGGGGTACGTCCACGTAACCGTTACATTCGTACCATCAGCAGACGTTGCTCCTGGGTTTCCGATGGTTACCGCCGTGAGCGGGGTAATGTTGTCGGTGGGTACTGACCCAAACCCAGTCCCCGGTGCCCCCGTTGCCGCCACTGTGTACACGAAAGGAGGAGTTCCGCTCGACGGAATAAAGGTGTAATTCTGAGCGGTTATACCCGCACTGACGGTCGTTCCACCTTGTAGATAGACCGTGTACGATGTGGCTGCCGGGGCACCGCTAGGATAGGTCCATTGAAGAATCACCGATTGTCCAGACGCATCGGACTTCGTGAAGGTTGGCGTTCCCATCGTTGTAAAACTTGCTGTCGTAGTCGTGATCGAGTTTGTGCCCGTGTTCGTCACCGTGAATCCGTAGGTAGTATTCGCGGTGGTTCCGTTATATGTGAACGGATTCGTCGCACTTACTCGTGTGATGGTTGTCCCAGATGACTGGGCAATACTGAGTGTTCCCGACGTCGGGGTCGCGCACGTAATCGTAATCAATGCCCCGTCTTCCAGAATGCTGGTAATGGATGGAGCAGGAACTGTAGTGACCGCCACCCCCCCTGCCGACATCGCTTTTACATTTCCTCCTTGGGCAATGGCCTGGACTGTAAAGGTGTACGCCGTAGAGTCTGATACCGTGAAGGTTGTGTTGGTCGTGGTAAGTCCGGTGGTTCCACGGGTATTCCCACTCTGATCATACACGTTGAACGTAATTCCAGTCAGAGATCCGTACGTCCAGTTCATCGTCACCGTGGTACCAACCGCCGACGCCGTCAGACCGGTAGGCGCTGAAATGGGCGTTACCGCCGTTGAAGTCGCAGAATTGGCGGTGACGTATCCCGACGTGGTGGTAATCGTGAAACTGTACGGCGTTCCCACTGTGGCTCCGGTAAACACTTTTACCCGTGTTCCCGTCGCAATTCCGGTCGCAGACAACGTTGAATTGAGGATATTATACGTAAGAGATCCTGGCGTTGAGGAATCTGTCCAAGGAACCGTAATGGTTGTTCCGCTGACTGTTACGGTACCCATCGTAGGAGGCACAATGTAGTCCGGGAAAGCCGAGGGAACCGTAATAGAGAACCCTCCCGCATCAAACCAGTTTGTGAAGTACGTTCCTGCCGAATTTGTTGAGGTTAGAGCGACTCCGGGAGTTGTCGTTGATCCGGAATAGAGCATCTTCACAGTGTAGGATGTAGTTACCAGGACATTTCCGGGACCGGTTAGGATGACTCCGTCAGGATTGTTAATAATGTACTGCGCCGAAACCGTGTTCTGACCGCCTATGACGGTACACAAAGCATTGGACGAAAAAGTGGTGTTGGGTTTGGTACGAGCCACAATCGACGAATTGCCCGTACTCAAGATTCCCCCGAAACTTGAATTGACGGTAATTGTGAACGACTGTGCCCCAGCCGGAGTTACGCCGCTAAACGCCCCCGAATAACTTCCGTTTCCTCCGGCGACGGTAACAGATCCGACGGTCGGACCGCCCGTAAACCCAAACGTACAGTTCGCCAGAGCTTCCGAGAAGGAAATGGTAAATGATGTGGGGCTTGTCGCAGTGTACGCAAGATTTGAGGGGGCGGGAGGAGTCACCACGATCGGAATTGTGGTGGATGCCGTTGAACTGGTGTTTCCTGCCGTATCCGCGGCCGTAACGAAGAACGTATAATTTCCCGGGAGAGGAGATGAGTATTGAGCAGTGAGTGCGGTTGTAGGTGTGGGATTCGTGAGAGCAGGTGAGGACGAGAGCGTGAACGTACATCCCGAGGTGGCTTCGGTCCAGGTGAGCACGACATTCGGGGCTACAAACACTGCCGATAATGATCCAGGGGTAGCGATGACCTGGGTAGCACTGCTCACCGTCGTACTCAGGAACGATCCGGCAGATGTGAAGGCCGATAGATTGAACGTATACTTCCCAGGCGTGACTCCGGTAGACGTCGCAGTGTTTCCGGTGATCGTGAGATTGGGAACCGTAGGGCTTGAAGAGAGCGAGAACGTACATCCAGTTGTTGCCTCAGTCCACGCCAGATTGATTGTAGATCCGGTCGCTACTGCCGTAAAACTCGCAGGAGGAGCCACGATCTGACCTGAACATGTTGCGGGAGCACTCATATTGTTTCCGGGGAGAACCGAGACGATTGAGAAGGTATATATTCCTGGCGTGGATACATTGCCGTACGAGGTCGTAAAGACTCCGGCCGAAATAGTCTGAGTTCCAAAGGCAGAATTGTTCGTACATGAAAGACTGAACGATGCCCCCGCCGTGGATTCAGCCCAGTTCAGGGTAATCTTGGATCCCAACGAGGTTGCCGAGAAACTGGTAGGTGCGGCTAAAGTGACCGCCGTCGTTGTCTGGACAGAACTTACAGAGTTCAGTCCTGCCGACACAGACACTAACGTGATCGTATACGTTCCCGCGTGTACCCCCGTGTATACGGCAACGTTTCCGGTAATGACGGGAACCACGCCGATATCGGGAGATGACGTCAGGGTGAACCCGCATCCTGGGGTCGCTTCTGACCATGAAAGCGTAGCAGTTGAACCGAAGACGCTCTGCTGGAAATTTGTGGGAGTGGACGGAGTGACGGAAAAATTGTTCACACTGGTTGAACTACTCGTCACTCCTCCACATACCGATACCAAAGTAAAACTGTACGTACCGCATCCAAGCGACAGAATAAACGGTGGATTCCCGAGATTGTTGGAGGATCCGGTAGCCGCACCGGTCCACGTAAGATTGATTTGTGCCCCCGGCGTCGCAGACACCCACGAAAGAGTTACGCTATTGTTCAAGTTATCCGCTGCGGTAAATGACGTGGGCATAGAAGGAGCCACGGAGATCGTCCGAACGGTACTGTACGATGTGAGTCCAAAGAGAGTCGCACCAACCTGGAACGAATACGTTCCCGGCGAACGCGTAACCGTAAACGGATTGGTGGTAGGTACCAATGTTGTTCCTCCCGTACTAATCGTGAATGTACAGTTAGGAGTGGTTTCGGCCCAGGAAATATTGATGGATCCCGAAGTCGGAGTCACGGTCATTATCGGTGTTGCGGGCTGGATAACTGTAACAGGAAACACGGGAGACGATGCGACTCCGAGAATACCGAGAAACCGGCAGGCGACATTGAAATTGAATATGGTAGATGTTCCCGGGGTAAACACTGTACCGGAAGGGTACGGAAACGTCGCCACTCCCACGGAATCTACCGAGGCGAACGACGCATTGTTCGTACACGTAAAGAAGTAGTCCGTAATTCCCTGGACGAGGGGGGTTAGAGGCGTCGCCGTAACCGGAGTTAGATACACTGCATTTCCGTCGTAGACCCCCGATGCGATTGTCGTTCCGAACGGAGGAACGGTCAGAGTGACGGAAGGAGCCGGACCTAGCCATCCAACAGTTGGTCCAATCGCCGGAGCCAATGAAATAGTGTAGAACGTATACGACAAACTACTCTGTCCGCCCGTATACACGATCGGAGTCGATGAAGATGACGCAACTGGTGGAGTCGTTACTGTAAGACCTGCCGGAGTGACTACGTTCCAATTACCCGGTGTGTTTGCGTAGACTTGAAGCGTAATTGTGCTTCCTATGTAGGAGGCTGTCGCAGAGATGATGGCCGGACTTGGAGCCGACTCATACCCTGTATATCCCGGACGCACATTTGTGAATGGGTGTCCGGAAGGCAGGCTGAACTGCGCCGTCATTGTTTAACCGTCTCAGTAGTTTTTTCATATTAAATGCATCCACTTCCAGTACAGGTATCCTTCAACGATCCAGCGTTCGTTCGTCGCGAGCTGTCGGGAGTACGTAATGAATTCATGGACGTGGAACGATTTCGGTGAGGGATCGCCCGAACAGTCTCCGAACACCCACTGCGTCGCTGGAATAGTTGTGCATGTTCCACTGACGGTTGCTCCGTAATTCAGGTTCCCGAGAGTCGTCGATCCACTCACGCTCGCAAACAGTTCGACGGTAGCTCCGCAGACTGTGGAATAGGAGCCCACATTGGCTCCTCCCGGGGACACGAACGGCGAACATACTCCAAACGTTGAACCGTTACTCGCATAGAATGCGAATGTTTGTCCGTTCGCCCCCGCTGCCGAGGTAGCAGTTGTGAACTGTCCCGTAGAAATCAGGAGGTAGGAGAGGGTAGGTACGGACGCAACCATAAACGCAGAAAACTGGCCGGTGGATGCGCCGCTGGTATACGTGCTCGTGGCCGAAGCGCCAGGTCCAAAGTAGATAGAAGGACGCACAGGGAGTCCGAAGTTGGAAGGGAGGGGTAAAGCTTTCAACGTCGTCGTCGACGAGACCAGATGATTCAAGACGGGGGATTTGTCGGTCCACGTAAAGGATGTTGTCCCGGTCACATTGATCGTCGTCGTATCTGCGGCATCCAGCCACATCGTGAGCCCCGTAATGTCCGAAGGTTCCGAAAGCGCATTGACTTCCGTCAGACTCTGGAGTCCAGGGGCCGAATAAACATACGGATGTCCCGCTGGAAGATTCGTTTGTAGTCCCCATTTCCAGGCAAGGTGTCCTTCCATAAGATTGCGGAATGGGGTTTCCGCGTACTGGTTGTACACGCACATCTCTCCCAACGTGAATTGTGCCCCAAATCCTCCATCGTTTCCTACATAGAACTGAGTATCCGCAGATGCGGGGTTGTAGTTGGCGGTGGTTCCTCGGGGACCGGACAGAAGAGTTGTTCCGTTACAGGAGAGGTACGTCATATTTCCGCCGTACCATGCCCAAAAGAGGATCGTAGGAGTACTCGCCGACAAATTGAACGACGGGCCGAAAAATATGCCCGACGATGTATTGTAGCTTTGTAGGGTCTGAACATTGGTAGACGGAGAATTGTAGCCTAGTCCAGGGTTTCCTTGGGCGTTTCCGTTTCCGGGACTGCCCCATCCAAGTATCCCAAGTTTCGTGGCCGTGAATTGAGATTTCGGAGTCAAGACGATGAACGCTGATCCCTGTGACGGGATAGGAAGTGTTCGAGACAAAAAGGTATTTGCCGTGAGAACTGACGTATTATTGCCCGGGAACACGAGGGCAGGAAGTGATCCGATGGTGGACATTGAAAAATTGTTGGCTTTTCCGGAGAGAGTGTACGTCGTTGTTCCGTCGGCTTTATCCGTCAGGGTTTTCAAGGTAGATCCTCCCGACAGCGTATACGACGCCGAATCCGCCATATCGATCCAGGATACGAGTCCTTGCATGACGTTGGCGGGCGTCGACGGAATAACCACCTGTTCTCCCGATGGCGCGAAATTTTTATACGGATGTCCGTTCGGTAACTGCCCTGTAAGTCCCCATTTTACCGCAAGGTATCCTTCGATCATTTGGCGGTCGGTAGTGGCGAGGGCTCGGTTGTATGCGATGATCTCGCAGACATGAAAACTTGCCGATAAGACGATGGAGGAAGGTATTGAAGAAGCACCGAGAGAGTAGGGAGTATTCACAATCGAATTGATCATCGCCGATTCACGGACGTCTGCGCCCGCATTGAAATTATGGTCTCCGCGTATAATCCCGGCCGTCGCATCGTAAATGGCCGAAAGAACGGTGGGAAGCGTATAGATCGTTAGATCGGTTGGCCACCGAGTATCGCCGTAAGCGTACTGGTACGGAGCCGAAATGGAATACTGTGTTTGCGAGACCCCGAACGCTCCTCCGGACACATCGTTGCCGGTCGCGAATCGCATGGTGGACGTAAGGGCTGGAGTTTGGTAGGCGATAAAGAGGGATTTGGAGATGGGGTTAGAAGGGTTGAGTGTGAACGTACCGCTATACGGAACCGCAGAGTACGGATGTAACGACGGAAGACTAGCCCGCAGTCCCCATTTCGTGGCGAGGTATCCTTCAACGGTCTGGCGTTCTTGATAATTTATAGAACGATTAAAGTGCATGATTTCAGCGATTTGACTGGAAGCGTATGGATAGTTTGCGAGTCCGTTAATGAAATAGACGCCAGTATTGGTTCCAGATTGAGGCGTCACCGCGGTTGAGGTGCGAGCGGTTCCGTTGACGGCATAATTGGTGATGGTTGTTGTTCCGGCAGTATATCCAATTGAAAAAATAAACCACTGATTTGCGGGAACAATAGAAGCAGGTGATCCTGGGTTGGGGTCCGTAGTTCCCTGGACATAATTTGGATCGGTCGAAGATGTTGCATTATTTAATAAAATGAGGGACCAGTTGCCCGAGAAGATGTAATCGTACCATGTCGCATTCGCGGCTGTGCTAGAACACAGACCAATCATCTGATGTGCATTGTCTGCTTTCCAGACAACGATGGAGGTAAACGACATATTCCATGTAAAATTTGGTATGATCATACGATTACCTCCAAAATTGAGAACATTGCTTCCGTTCTGTGTCGTTGTAGTAATAGCACCATCTATGGGTGTGGCTACAAACCCACTCCCGCTCTTATCCTTCCATCCGGTAAGCGAAGAGGTGGGTCCAACATACGTTGTCGTGTCCGCCGCATCCAGCCACAGAACGCACCCCGGAACAGATAGAGATCCCATACCCGAATTTAATGTTGAAGTCATCTGTGCGCCCGGTGGAAAAAAGATTGAGGGTTGACCGGTAATCAAGGTGTTGGAGATAACAGGTGGCGGACAGGAAGAAAACACTGAGTTCGCTGGAGTTATCGTGTAGGAAAGCGGAATATTCCACTTATACGAAAGGTATCCCTCTACCTGCTGCTGCTGTTCAGTCGTGAGTTGTCCGTCAAAAATTATGAGTTCGGCGATATCCACCGTATCCTGTCCACCAATATACTGTATCTCAGTTCCGGGAGTGAACGTGAACCATGGAGGTGAATAATCTAACACCTGCGATGATCCATTGAAGAATATACGACCAGGGGTATTTGCTGCTGTAATAAGGGCATTTGAGTTTATAATGACGCTTCCAGACAGGTATGGAGGGTAAGGATAAGGATAGGATACCGCACCGTTTTGACAACATGTTCCAAGTGCAAGGGTAGAATTTGCGTATCCGTACAACTGTATTCCAACATACGAACCGCATATGACGTTGTTTAGAATTCCAGGATTGTTCACAGTTGTCAAGTGCGTGACGGCAAAGACCGTGCGGTATATTGTAGTGAATGTAGTGGATTCGTATAAACTTACCCCCGCTGGGAAACGGAACACGGGTTTTCCGTTCATCGTATACTGATTAGCACTCACAACGCCCCCACTCGCATTCAAAGAACCTCCGGTGGATCCCTTATTTTTGACGGTTGAGATGGATGTAGTCCCCGTATACGTAGTCGTATCCGCCGCATCCAGCCACAGAACACATCCGGGAACAGAAAACGTTGATGTATTGAAAGTATTCCCAGCCCCCGACCGATCTGCCCATGATGTAATTCCGGTAGTTGTAGCCGTAATTGTTGTTGTCGCCTGGGCATCGAGCCACAGTGATAATCCTGGAAGGCGGGAAGGCAAAAACCTTTCCTCGTTCAAGAGTTTCGCCATGGGATATACTGTTATGTATCTCCCCGAAATTTACATCGCATTCATAACCTTCTGGATCGAGACGACCGATACCCCCGAATGCGCCGAGAACTCTTTCAGAAACCCCCGGAGTTCAGTCTTCGTTTTCCCGCTTCCCAAAATCTTGGCGAGAACGCCCGCCACCATCACTTTCGGCGTATGCTCCAATTCCTCGTCGGGGGATTTGAAGATATCGTTGATGGCGTCCAGGATTTGGGACCGCTGGTCTTCGCTTGCCGACAAACCATTCATCATCCGCTCCGCTAACGACAACTGGGTTTTCAGCAGCGGGTTCTCCTCCGCATGAATCCCGAAATGCTGGATGGCTTTCGATAGAGAACGGGTCGAAACATTCACGATGGCGGCAATTTCTTCGTGCGTCCGCGACACCCCCATACGCCGACACGCCACAAAGAAGACGGCACCCATCAAGGCCCTTCGCGTCTCTCCCCTTAGTTTCAGCGCATCGTCCTGACCCCGAAACAGCGCAGATGCTTCTTGGAGAATGGCTTTCGTGAATCCGTTGCGGTACGAATACTGATTGAGTATTTCTAGCGCCGATAACCATGACCGTTCGGAATGGGAGGCTAAGGACCACGCCGACAATCGCTGGATGTTCTTGAAGGTGGGCGAGTTCACTTTCTTGTTCATCATCATGGATCCATACGACGAATCGGGGAGAAGGGAACTGATCGTCAAACCAACACGCGACGGATCTTCGTGCCGATCTTCAGAGCCGTAGTACCGCCATTCGGCACCCTCATCAATCGTTTGTTCCATGACGGTTCCGCAGGACGTACATACGCGCTGACCTTCCTCAATCACTAACTGTTTCTCAGGATGGTCACACATCTATGTTAAACTTGCCTACCTCTTACCCCTCCTCAAAAATGTCCGTTTTTACCGCTTACCGCTTACGGTTACCGCATTCGAGATTGAAGGAAGTTCATGGCCGAGTCGTCGTACACAAATGGACGGTAATCAGCGCCTGATTTGGGAGGCGCACGGATTCGAGGAGCCTGATTTTGTGGTTTGATCCACGAAATAACTAACGATAATCCAGAGGCTACCCAGACTTGGAACCCCTGTTCCGTAAGTGCGTCCCTCACATACTCGATGGCTTCACGGTGGTCGTACAAGGGGTACCCAAACACGAAGGAGGGAACGTCAAACACGAAATAGGGGGCCTGGGGGTTATGTATCGCATGGAGTTTTAGTTGAGAGGATAAGTTGGAGAGAACAGGTCGCATCGCCAGCATTTTGGCGGTTTTGCGTTCATCTTCTTGCTTCCACAGATCTTTTGCGCGAAGCATTTTCCTAGTCGCAGAAAAGAAGACTCAATGAATAGCGATATCCTAGCCTTGAATGGAGGCGGAATGCGAGGAGCCTTACAAATCGGTGCGCTCCAAGAACTCGCAACAGAATCCACCGACCAATCACTTGCCGACCGCTTTTCGGGCGGAGTGTACGGTTATTCTATCGGCGCTCTCATTGGAACTCTGATTGCGTTTGAGTTTGAGATTTCAGAATTTAGTTCTCTGATCGAAGTTCTCGGAAATATGCAGGACGCGCTTCATCCTCCCCGTCTCCAAACTCTGCTTACATTCACCCAAACGCGCGGAGCAGATGACGGATCGAAAATCAGAGATGCGATGGCCGCCGCCTTTTCAAAACATGGAATGAATCTTGATACTCTGCGCGTCGGAGATGCCGCGATTCCCCTACATATTATCGCATCGGATCTCACAGATCTTAAGACGGTTATATTCGGTCCATCGGTTCTGTTATGGGATGCACTGCGGGCTTCATTTTCCCTGCCCTATATTTTCACGCCGCACACGATCGGGACTCATTTGTATGTCGACGGAGCAGTGCTGTGCTTGAATATTTCCAAGGCTGTTCCCCGTGCGCAAAGGGAACGAACCCTGTTTCTATTGACGGCGCATACCAAAGACTTCACGACAAATTATTATTTGGACAATATTGCCTTTGCCCGCAATATTAAGGAGACGCACGATACACGAGACAGGTATCCTCAGAATACGTGTCTCCTGATCGAAGATGATGCGAAAATGTTCAGTTTTTGGAAATCGACGGATATCGTGGAGCACCTACTTGCTGTTGGTCGACGGGGTTACACTGAGTTCAGGACCAAGTGCCGACACCAAGAACTGGCGTAAGACGTCTACTTTCGGAGGCCCAAGGTATTCGTACGTCGTCGAGGTGGTCTGGAGTTTGTAGGTAGGATACGAGTCCACTTTGTACTGGCTACACTGTTTCTTGTCGGATTCGCAGTTCACAAACTGGACGTCCACGACCTTGCCGCCGTACGTGTAGTCTTCCACGAGTTTTTGGAGACTCTTGACTTCAGGTTGGGCTTCCTGGGAATAGGGGCACCACTTTGTAAAAAAGAAGAGGAGGTGGGCTTTGCCGGGATCGACGGCAACCGTGGTAGGACTTTCCTGGAGTACCATGCGGGACGCCGGGGGGAAGCCGCGGACCAGCCAGTAGACGCCCACGAACAGGACCAAGACGGCCAGTGTGAATCCTCCGGCGATAAGCCCGGTTTTCATGAACTCGGCATTACTCATTTGGGATAGAGAACAGAGGTTATTTTTCGTTCAAGAGCATACCATTCGCGGTAGGCTTGGTGGACGGGAGTACCTGAAGCCAGTGTCCACATAATCATATGCGTCTGGCGCTCAGGTTCACCTGCTTTGGGGGAAACGGTATACCACTTACCGTTCAAGCGGAACATTCTTATATATTAGATCGCGTTGGCTGTAATAGGACTTTCTGGTAAACTTACATGACTCCAAATTACTCCTTTCAAAATCTTATAAATAATTGTTGACGAAACTCCATACCCTGTGGCGAGCTTCCTCTGCGATATTGTTCGTCCTGCTTGTTTAATTTCAATGACCATATCTTCAGTTAATTTTGAACATCCGTGGTTTTCGCCTTTTACAACAGCCCCCCTACCTTTCTTGATTTTATCATCTACGTTTTCTTGATTTGTTCCTTCCCATATGTGGTCTGGATTACAGCAGGGTGGATTGTCACATGTGTGTAGTGCGCACATTCCCTCGCCGATGCTTCTTCCAAGCTTTTTAGACAGAACATACCGATGTGTCTGTATCTTTTTTCCGTGAATCTTTACATGTCCATAACCTTTTGGTAATTTTTGTCCAGTCCATTCCATACAGTTATTTTCAGTAGACTTTAAACGTGTCTGAAACCAGGTATGAAACTCTGAATCAGACATGTTGGGTTTCCGCGCAGTCATACCTACTGATTATTATTCAATAATACATTTATTACCTGTAAATTTAGACATTACAGGTATGTTGTCTTACTTAAAGACGCGCAGGAAATCCGACAAGATTAGCGCCAATACCGAATCCAGCACCCGTGCGCGCGGACGAGCCGACAGACGGGGCGTAGATGTCGAGGATGGCGAAGACGGCCAGCGCCGTGAGGGCGATGGTTCCAATCTCGTCGACGCGGAGCTTCTTGCCCGGGAGCAGGTAGCACGCGACGGCGACGGCGAGGCCCTCCAGGGCGTACTTAACCAGGCGCTTGAGCAGGTCGGCAACATCGATTCCCATGGACGGGGCGGGGGCTTGTGTGGCGGCCATCTTGGTTTATACTTGATAAAGGAGAAAATTTCGTTAATCATCAGTGTAGGCAAAGAGGAAGAGGGCCACCATACTCATGCCGATGGCTACCCAACGCAGTCCCTTAATAGATTCCTTGAACACCATGACGCCCGAGAACGTAACGAGGATGTCGGACGTCAAGTTCCAAATCAAATTGGTGACCGTCATGTTCTCGAACTTCATGGCTTTCATGAAGAGGTAGGGCTGGACGGAGTATACGAGAGTCGCAACCACCAGACCCATACTGTACGAGACGGACCCCAGACTCACAAACTTTGCCGTGAACATCATCACGACGTCAATGGTCGCCATGACGACCCCAAACACAATCGGAAGAGTGGAAATGCTTCCATACTTCCAGTTGATACTCGCAATACCTTTATCCAGCAGATCGCTGCTTTTCACCACCATTATTCAAACCGGACACTTTACTTGCTTACTTGCCCACCAGCCCCCACACCGTCTTGTGTGTGAAATGCCAAGCCAGGCCGAACACCGCGGCGTGAGTGAGGTTCACCGTCATCGTCGATCCTCCGGGGGGTAGGCGGACCAGGACGCCAGGGGTTAGGAGGTAGAAGAGAACTGCCGCATAAAGAGCCATGCGCCACATTTGTTTGTTTGTATATACGCGGGAAAAAAGTGTTTTAACAAGGGTTGATAGGAAGTATAAATGAGCACGAAGAAGGTTGAACTACCTAAGGTCGACGACGACGGCGTGGTGGACTACCTCGATGAGGACCCCGAGCTGCCCAACCAGCGCTATGTGATTGTCTCTTTTCTTTCTCCCGAGAAGGTGATTGAGCGCAAGCAGGAGTACTTTTTCCAGAAGTTCATTCAGTGGATGGACTACGACTGGAAGGTGAAGGGCCTCGAGCATTTTGCCGACTACATTTCCAAGAAGTATTCGCTCAAGATCGATGATATCATGAAGGATATCCACGATTTCGAGAAGACGCATCGCGAGGAGGTGAAGAAGACTGATGTCCCCGAGCAGTACCAGGTCTTCCTCCTCAAGCACGAGAAGGAGGTTCAGGAGTCGTTCGATAAGGCGAACAACTTCCAGTGCAATACTCGCGGAGTCAAGGTCCGTCGTGCGTTCCCGTCGTACGAGGAGGCGCAGCTGTGGTGCAAGGTGCTCCAGCGCAAGTACCCGAAGGACAATCTGATGATCGGTCGTATGGGTTGCTGGCTGCCGTGGGAGCCGTCTGAGCATCTCATGGAGAACGTGGAGTACGCGAACTCCCAGCTCAACGAGATCATGCGCAAGTACAAGGAGAACGAGGCCAACCGCGAGCTGTTCTTTGCGGAGGAGCGCGAGGTGTCGATTAAGGCGCAGAAGGAGGAGAACGCCAAGCGCCGTGCGGAGCAGAATCAGCTGCGGGATCTGGAGAAGCCCGTTCACCCGGCAGAGGGAGCGATGCGTGATTGAACTGAACTGCTACCCCTGCTTTTTTACCCAGACGGACGGACCACGACGTTGAGTCACAAGTTCGGAGTTGTACTCGTTGGCGGCTAACATGGTGGACATGAACGGTTTATTATCGGCCCAGAGGGAGTCGGCGCACATATGAAACGGAGGATGGTCCTGAGCTTTATACCAGAACACCTGATCTTCTAACTTGTTGGAGACGGCGGAATTACATATGACCAGACATTCATAGTTTTCCGTACACTGGTCCATGAACTGACAGAACATCTCAAAGGAGGGAAACATACCTGCGTAATTTTCGTAGATACGTTTGCGATTTCCGAGAATGTTCTCGCGCAGAATGAAGACAAAGTCGACGTTCGTGCGCAGGGAGGGGGGAATACCGAGCGGGTACTGCATCGTGATCAGGGTGGACATATCTACATGACGACCGTTCATGAACACGTAGCGGGTAGATTCCTGACGAATCCACGTATCGTCAAACAAACAGTCGTCGAGAATGAGGAACGCACGAGGATCCGCGCTGAGAGACCCTAAACCCCGCTGCTGTTTCAGGGCCAATTGACGGCGAATGACGTTAGTAATGATTTCGGGTTTGTATTTATCGTGAATGAGTTTGGAAGGGACCATATCTTGAAAGAAGCGGTTCGCAGCCTCTGTTCCCGAAATGACGGTTCCTATCGGAAAGGCATCCTGATTGTGAAAGAGGATATCGCGTACCAAGAACGATTTTCCGGTATCCTTTTTCCCGATAAGAACAATCATAGGAGATTTATGCGAGTCCATCGCACATCGTTCTTTTATGACCTCTATATTGAACTTTTTGATATTAAAGTTCATCGGTATTCGTATTAGTATTTTCACACGAATAAATAATGGCTAAAAACACACACGCATACACAGTTCACGCCATCCAGTTAACCGCCTCTGACGCCGCACGGGTCACAGGAAACATTGCTATATTTTCGGTTCTGTACACCCTCGCAGGAGCGCTTCTTTCCTATGTTCTGTACTACCTCTTTGACGTCTACGATCCCGAACATCCGGAGTGGGAAAAGAAAGGTCTGTCGTACCAGCTATTCGATGTCTCCGTAGAAGTCGCCATGATCGGAATTGTCGCTTTCTGGCTAGTGTATTTCATGAACGTCTCCACCCCCATCATCCCTGTTCGGAAAGGACTCGAAGATTTCGTGGATTCGTATACCGCCGGCCTTTTCTTCATGTTCGCCATCTTCATTTTCCTCGGAGACCTCACCAATAAACTCAAATACATCTTCGATACATTTTTGGGATCGCATTTCGATTCCATCTTCCCAGCCGAGGGGTCAATTCTGGATGGTACGCTGCGGTACAGCAAGGAGCAAAAAGAGAGCAAGTAAACATAATCGGTTGAAATGCCTAAACCTGTGTCGGACCTACGGACAACCAATAGCCCATTGGATGTCCATAAGTATTCGAATATCCAGGGGCTACAGGAACAGGCGCAGAAACACTGGGGACTGCGCCGCCTCCAGCCCTTTTTTCCGTCCATTGAAAAGTTGTTCAAGCTGGATGTTCGCCTGCCGCACCATTACGGAATCAAGACGGCGGTTCCTATCCAGACAATCACCGGCGAATCTTCGGTGTTTGCCGGAGGAATTGAGACCCCTATCCACTTGAAAAAGACGATGTTGTATTCGGCCTACCGCGTTATGCACGGAGAGTATGCGGGAACCGGACTTCCGAATGTCGGAGATGTCGCAACCGAACCTCTGCGCATTCAGTCCCCGTACAATGCGGGATACGTTGGCTCGCTTGCGTCCATTGTTCTGTCCGAATCCGCCAGCCAGCATTTTCCTCGAGTGTACGGTGTGTTTTCGGGCGTCGCCGAGCGGCATGTTCTAGACATTTCCGACGATTATGAGGATCTGTGTGAACGTCCGTGGTTCTCCCAGAACATTGGTCATTTCTTTGAGCTTCGGCTACGCAAACCCGAAGTTCCCGTTCTCCAGTTTGCCGATTATCCGTCCGAGAACACCATTGATCTGGGCGCAACCGAGCTTGAACCAATAACACCTATTGTTCCGACCAATTACGATGCGGACGATGAAGGGCAGGGGCATGACCATGGACATGGACATGAACATGACCATGAAGATTCGGGGGATGTAGACAGCACGGACGATTGTTCGACGGACTATATTTTCAATGTTCGGTCGTGTTCGGACAGCGAGAGCGAGAGCGAGAATGATGAGGAAGATGACGAGTGTGGAAGCAACGGGTTTTCCGAGCCGGAAGAGGATGAGGCGTTTGCGCACGCCATTTTCAAGGATGCTCCAATTCAGGTCACAGTTATGGAGAAATGCGAGGGGACCATGTATAAACTGTTCAAGGAGAATCCTGAACTGCCTAAGCGGTGTGCGTGGATGGCGCAGGTGATTTTCGCACTGGCCTTTGCCCAGCGCACGTTTGGGTTTGTTCACAATGATCTTCATATTATGAATGTCATGTATGTTCCTACCGACAAAGAGTATTTCTATTACGGGGTTGGAGGAAAGACGTATCGGGTTCCGACGTACGGAAAACTGATTAAGATTATTGATTTTGATCGTGCGACCTTTTCCGTTAAATTACCGAAAATGAAAGAGTCAAAGTTTTTTATGTCCGACCAGTTTCATCAGGAGGAGGAGGCGGGAGGACAGTATAATATTGCTCCGTTCTATAACCCAAAATACTCCGAAGTGAAACCCAATCCATCGTTTGACCTCGTACGTCTTGCTACTTCAATGTTCTGGGACTGTTTTCCGAACGGGGTGTCCGACGACTACACGGGGAATCCGCTGTACACCATGTTCATACAGTGGCTCACCCTCCCCGACGGACGGTCGATTCTGTTCAAGGATGTAGCCGGTGGAGACTTATCGGAGCGGTACCGCGGATTCCAGTTGTATAAAGCGATTGCTCGGTATTGTCGGGACACGGCGGTTCCTCGGAAACAGATAGAGAAGTTTGGTACTCCCTATCTCTTTGAAGGTAAACCGCCCGCGGGCGAATCAAGTCTGTTTATTGAACCTTAAAATTATACTTACTCCTTCTTCTCATGCTTCTTCTCCTCGACGGGGTGCGCGGCCTTCTTCTTCTTCGTGTCCATTCCCTCGCGGCCTAGATACGACTCGGCCAGGTGGCGCGTGAAGTGGAGGACGAGGGCAAAGAGGGCGGCGTGGACGGCGAGTGTGACCGTCTTGGATCCGTTCGGGGGCAGGCGGACGAAGACGCCAGGCACGAGGGCGTAGAACAGAGCGGCAGTGAACGCGAGCATTAACCAGTTCATATTGATTTATATCCTACGAAGAAGAAAGATTGATTGGCTCCTATTTTTTAGGCGAAGTATATAAGAATCAGTCTCTTACTATGTCCAGTCTATGTTCGGGCGATATAACTCGCTTCATGAAATCTCGCGCAATTATGGGTCAGTATTATCCCATTCAGAATTGTGCGGTCGCTCAGTCGCCGAAACTTGGAAATGTTCTCGTTGTGGACGCTGTGAATGGAAACGATTCAACGGGAGTGGTCGGTGGTCTACCGTTCAAGACCGTGAATGCCGCTGTAAATAGTGCGACACCAAACACCAACCAGGTGATCTGGGTTCTTCCTGGAATCTATAATCTTACGTCACCCATTGTGATGCCTGACGGAGTATCTATGCGAGGACTTAACGTCCAGTCGTCTATCATCCAAATGACGAATGTGATCGCCGACACAACTCTTCTGACGATGGGATCCAATTCCCGTATCGAAGATCTTACTTTGAATCTTACGTCGACGGGACACTATACCCTCATAGGAATAGCGTTCACAGGAACCACCACGGCCACCACCAAACTCCGCACGTGCGTATTGACCGTGAACAATTCCACAGCGCCCTATACAGGAACATCGGAGGTCACAGGGATTAAAGCATCGGGAACGGGGGCATTAAGCCCTGGGTCGTTCGCGTTCAATTCTCTGAAGGGATCAACCGTCAACGTCTACTCCAACGGAGGTGGAAATAAACGTGGAGTTCTGGTGTCTTCGTCCAATACAATTACTACACGTGATCTGAACGTGTATGTTGCTGCCCCTGCCGATTCTCGTTCGGCAGGATCGTATGTTGGCATAGAGACAAATGACCCCGCATCAACCGGATCTATTCAATTACGAGCAACGACCGTGGGAACATTTACCTCCTCCATCAGTGGAACAAGTTCAGACATTTTACAGACCACTCCTTCTTCCTTTGTGTCTCCTACCTACCTTCTATATCCAGGTATTCAAATCGGTCCAGGAACCGATTTAGTGACGAAAAATGCAGGTGGAAAGGGGTTCTCATCATACGTGTTTTCTAGCACAATTTTTTACGGAATGAAGGGAACTGTTGGTGGCCCTGCTGGATGGTTATGGCCAGGGACACAGACGTGGAATGCTGGAGTATTTCCAGACACTGGACTTCCAGCAGCATACTATCGTGTTCAGCAACCGTTTATCCTTGGTGGAATGTGTATGGGATTAAACCTATCGTGCGGAAATTCCAACTCTGTTACTGCCCTCGTCCAGAAAACACCCGTAGCAACTGGTGTACGAGTAGATACATCGTATTCGGTCACCATCAGCGGGGCAGCAATCGTGGGAACTTTCTATAACGGATCTGTGAACTTTTCTGTAGGAGATTACATTCATGTATACTTTTCGTATACAACCAACAACCCAAACCCTAGCACCAATAACGCCCACGACGTAACAGTTCAATTGGATCTGTTCTAATCTTCATTTTTCTTCATGGAACGTTTTTCTTTTAGTTTGCGTAGTATATCCTCTTTGTTTTGGTAATACCGTTCCCTGTTCTTTTGGTCTCGGGCCTCCTTATTTTTCAGATAATCCTCCTGCTTTTTCTTTCTAAGTTCCTCCTTATGTGCTTCTCTCCATTCTTTCGTATATTTTTTTTGGTATTCTTTTCGGTCTTCGGTTATCACACGAACGTATGTTTTGAAATACTCAGCTCGTTTTTCTTCCCGTTGTTCTGGAGTCGCATGTGAAAGAATTGTATTGAGGCAAAGTGCATCATTTCTAGAATTAGCTATATATTCACTTTCGCGTTTATTAAGTTCCTTCTTATCTGAACATGGGTAATTCTCTACCAATTCAATAGTTACTTTATCCCATCCTATCGTGTTTATATGAGTATATACACGATAAGGTTGTGTTTTGGAAGCAAGTTTATGCCCATGTAATCTTGTCCGCAAGGCTGCTATTGTGGATCCGTAATAATAATGCCCGTCTTCGCACGACAGTTTATATATCTTGCCTTCGCTATATCCCATTTTATATTAAGGTGTAGTTTTTTGTAAATGGCTTTCCTACGAACTAAAATGAAGGTTTCCCAACAAACATATCCTGGACGGCCACTGAGGCTGTTGAGACCGTGGACGCAACCACGGCTTCAACATCCCCGCCGACCGCATATAAGAGTCCACCCGCACCCGCACCTGAAAGCAGACCGACTTTGGCGGCATCAGTCCACTCAACCGGCTTCTTCTTGGTGTACCGCTCCACAATATACACTAGGACTCCGGCGACCGCAACGACAACAATCATAATCAGTAGATTCGTGTCGAGCATACTTTATCTATTTGATACTTTCAAGTGGGTTTGTTTATACTTTTAGAACGAGCCCCTCGCCGTCCTCCGGAACCAGATTCACTTCTTCGCCATCCTCATCTTTATGCTTCTCCTCGGCATCCTCCGCACCAAGATCGAGTTCAAGTGTCTCGTCGGACAGATGTAGCTTCGGGTGCTCGTCGTCCGTCTCGGCATCCTCATCATCATCCTCCGCCTCCGCCTCCGCCTCAAACGCAACCACCTTCTTCTCGGTCTCGACCTCTGGAGCAGGTGAGGGAGTGGGCGCGGAGATAACTGTCTCGGTCGGCTGAATGACGTCAGCGGTGGGGGCAGGAGCGTCTTGGACCGAGAAGTACGTGTTCACAATCGACTGCCACGGGAGGAAGGAGTCTAGGACCGTATCAAAGGCCGTATCAAGAATATCCTCGATCTGTTTACGGTTGCGGGCCTGCTGCTCGGACTGAACGCCGATCGTGCGGAACAAGTACGCATGCTCCCAGCACCGCCGAGCCACCTCCTTGTAATACTCGTGGAGGAAGCGGGGTAGCGGAGGGCGCTCAAACTCGACTTCTACACTATCCTGCGTCGACCGGTACTGGATAGCCGCAAATGCGCGGAGGTAGGTGAGGAGAACACCCGTGAGCAACTCCTCGAGATACGAGCACTTTGAGGCAGATGTAATTCGCTTGACTTCAGTCTGGAGTACCTCGTCGGTCCAGACAGGAATGCGGGTCAGTAGGTTCTGGAACGTCTTGAGCACCTGATCCATCTGATCGTTCTTCTCGCAAATGGTCTTGGCGTTCTCGTACACGCTCCAGATTCCCTCCGAGACGTGGGGGAGAACCATCAGTGAAAAACGATTGCGAATGTGGCGCTTGGCGAACTGTGCCTCGTCTTTGAGCGACATCCCTAGGTATTTGTATTGTCGGTCTAGATGTTTACGTATACAATGAACGCCAGTGTTCGGGCAGGACTGTACTGAAATCCGCGAGAAGCGTTTCCACCTGCTTCTTCTGTAGTTTCATTGGAAACTTGACGGGAATGTAGAACTTGTAAGCCTTCGCTGCCGCCTCGTCGGAAATGCGGATGAGGTTCACGCGAGACACCACGGCTTCGACGATGCGAATGAGGTTGCGCATACCCTCCTCGCCGTTCGAGTATTCCTTGATAATGTACTCTGCCGCCTCTTCGTCGGCCGTAAGGTCTTCCCGCGCAATCCCCGCATGTTTCAGGATTTCGGGCCAGATATAGTTGGCGACAATGACCTTCTTCTCCTTGTCGTTGTATCCTGGGACATTGATCACGCGCATACGATCTTTGAGCACAGGGTGGACCCGTGACTCGTCGTTGAACGAGAAGACGAACAGGCACTGGGACAAATCGAAGTCAATGCCCGCAAAGTATCGGTCGTGATACTGAGAGTTCTGGGAACGGTCGGTGAGGTGGATCAGCATGGAGGTAATCTCTTCACCGTGCGGGGTTCCTGAGACCTTGTCCAACTCGTCAAAGTAGAGGACGGGATTCATACACCCTGACTGAATAATGGAATCGATGATACGGCCCCACATAGACCCTTCGTACGTGTAGGAATGACCGACATAGTGAGACACATCGGATGCGCCTCCGAGTGAGAAGAACATGAACGGGCGCTGGAGAACGCCCGCGATTCCGTTGCGGGCGAAGGATGTATTGTGGGTTACGGTGAAATCTCCCAGAAGATAACGATGATTTCCATCTAATGTGAATCCGTAATAATCTCCTTCGCCTACGGGGGTTACAGTGATATGTGATAAGAGAGCATCTTTTACCTGTTGACGAATATCTGCCTTCTTCCTAACAATCTTAGTAGGAATTATATGAGTATTACCAGATATGAATATCCGATAATACGTCCCCTCCCGCCTTTCTCCCTTGTACATACAGGATTTTACACAGGGGCGCATTGTTGTTGCGAGTCCAAGAGACCGTGCTAGAAACACGATATCATCGGTTAATTGCCTAGACTTTTGGGTTACTTCAAAGCAGTTATGTATTAAGTATCCGTCGCTATCTAGTATACCCGCTAGAACCTGTAGCCGAACATTCCGATCATTCACTTTATACACATTAGGAATGTGTTTGTTATTGATGAGATTATGTGATTGGAGAAACTTGAAGAATATATTTTCGTTCTTCTTATATCCGCGTATCGCGTAGTCATACTGATTGCGGTAGACAAGCATTGAATTGTATCGGTGAAGTTCCGTATTCAGATATCCTAGAACGACTGCATCCTGGCTTGTAATAGCTGGCTTGCTACTCGTTCCGTCTCCGAGCCACAGTCCAACTATGTACGGGTCAAACTCTACATTCTTTGATTGAAATTCTACACCTACCGAATATCCCTTGAGTTGTTTCTTATGGTAGTTTGGAAGGTTCAGATAATCCTTTACACTCACTTCCACAACATTGTTGTCTACAGATTCCGTATCAATATAAACTTTTGCCTGTTCGTACGAAGTAAACGTCTTAGCTTTCTTAGTCAGCGTATTAACATCTATTATTGAAGCCTTGAAATGTAATCCAGATTTGGTGGGCCTTGTAGATATAGTGTTTCCGCCCGAGTAACGTAGACAGAGAATATGCTCAGAATTTACAGTGTATGGATTTCCCTTAGTTGGTGTAATATCATACATCATATCGCGTCCCCTACCCAAATTTAGAACAGTTCTTGGTAGAGAATCGTCTCCCATAATACAATCACCGATCTGTATATCCTGGACCATCTTTAATGTTCCGTCGTGCATCATGATCGGTGTATCCTTTGCGTGACACTTACCTACACCGGCTGCGCCGCGCATAGCAATCACGTTACCCACCGAGTCAGGATTGGAAATCCACTGCGCGAGAACCTGCATGATCTGTGTCTTGGCCGAGGTCATGCCGTACGTTGCCTTGTCCATGTGCGCGTTCGCCTCATTCAGGAACGTCGAGCACTTTTCGGGACCGTCCTTCATCGTCACGGGTAGCGAGATCTGCTTTCCAAACGGAACGCGCAGAATCCCATCCACCCAATTCCGCAACTTCTGAGCCTCACCGCTGTCGGCACCCATACGCGTCATCGCATCAATCTTGCGAATGATCTCGCTCTGAATTTTGGGGCTGGTATCCATTTCCAGCACCCGGAACTTGTACGGAACATCCGATTCATTGATCATCTGCGAGATGGTCAACATCTTCTTCGTCACATCTTTGCGCATCTTCTTGGTCAAATCCTCGAAGTATTCGCGTTCCTTCCGAGACAGTTTCAGAGGAATATCCTCCTCCTCCTTCTTCTTCTTTTTCCGATCGTCGTCCATGTCTTCATCTCCCTGGATAATGAGCATTGGCTGATTGTTCTTTCCCCCGGACATCAGACGCCGACCGAGAATATGCTGGATGAACGCAGCGGGAATTTCCTCGCCGTCCTCGTCCATAAAGCCGTCGTCCTCGTCCTCCTCTTCGTCGTCCTCATCCTCGTCCTCATCCTCGTCGCCGTACCCCTCCTCATCGTCTTCGTCAATGCGGGTGTGTAGATGGATCTTTACGGACACCGGCATTCCGGAAGGAACGGTGATTCCGTGAACTTGACGATTCTCGGGTTTCGTCGTCGTCGTCGTCTTTTTTTCGGGGAGGTCGTCGTCTTCGCCGGTATAGGATGAATCATCGGCTGATTCGTATTCATCAAACAATGTATCGTCGTCAACCCATCGCACGTTTTCTTCCGGCTTTTTGAGATGACTGCGTAAATTGTACTTCTTTTTGTTTTTTGGAGATGTCTTACTGTCTGGTGAAGGCGGCGGCGACTTTGTTGGCGGCGGCGCAGCCTCGCCGCTCTTCGTACGACGGCGTTGTGTAAGGCGCTTAGGATCGGACATCTTACTTCTTGGTAGTAAAAAAGAAAGTTTGGTTCTAATCCATTTTGTCGGACATAGTATAATGGACGAGACTCTGATCGAAAAAGCCGAGGATCGTATAGCTTATGAAGCAGCTCGCGAACCAGGAATTAAAAAGATCCTGCGGACTGTTCGCGAGTTCATTCAGAAGCATCGAGTACTCTGCTACGGCGGAACCGCAATCAACAATCTTCTTCCCCCCGACGACAGATTCTACGATCCCAACTTCGATATTCCCGACTACGATTTCTACAGTGAAAACCCCCAGATCCACGCGATGGAACTTGCGGATATCTTTCATTCGCACGGATTCAAACATATCGAAGTCAAACCGGGGGCACACTTGATGACGTTCAAGGTCTTTGTAGAGTTTACCGGGGTGGCGGATATAACGTACCTAGATCCCGCTATTTTCAAACGTCTGTGGAACGAAACGATCGTAAAAGAAAAAATCCACTACGTGTCCCCGAACTTTCTGCGGATGTCGATGTACCTTGAACTATCCCGACCGCGCGGAGAGGTGTCGCGCTGGGGTAAAGTCTACGATCGCCTCATGCTTCTGAACAAGCATTACCCGGTAGGATGTAAACCTCACACCGCGTCCGAAATTGTCGCGGTGTCCGATACTGAACGAGTTGCTCTTGAACACCTTCTTCAGTCCAAGCAACATGTGGTTCTCCTGGGTCTCCATGCCGTCGACCTTCATTCCCGGCAACGAACAAACGTATGGGAAGTCCCGATCGATGTTTTGGCGACACCGGATACCTACGAATCAACGGTCTCGGCGTTGACGACCATATTTGCGTCTCGCAATGCTAAGGCCAACGCACATCCGGCCTACGCGGAACTGCTGCCTGAACATACGGATATCGAGGGGTCGAACGAGTTTATCTACTGCCGCGTATTCAAGACGAACGCCTGTCACAGTTACCACCAACTCGAAAGCGGACTCAAAGTTGCCTCTATCCCAACTCTGCTCCAGTTTTTCTTTGCGTTTGTATATGCCGATGCTCACAGCATAGAAGGGTACGACCAGAACCGCGTGATCTGTATTTGCCAGCGTTTGATGGACTTGGCGGCGTCCACGAAACGACGGTATAAACTCCTGACGCCCCTAGATTGTCTAGGAACACAGGAAACGATCATAGATATGAAAACTCATACGGGAGAACTTCGTGAAAAGTACCCAAAGAAATCCGACGAGTTTATGAAACTATTTTTCACCTACAAACCCGGTAGTTTAAATCGGACGCAGAAGGCACGTGTCCGTGAATCCCTCAAGAAAACCATGAAAGCATCCTTTGTAGCACCTCAACTTGTCTCCGACAGTCTTAGTACCGAATGAGGCTGAGAGAAGCCATGAGAGTGCTGAACGGCGGAGTATTCGTGGATCCGCATGGCGAGCAGGGAAGCATATATCCGGCTCCGGACGTAATAGCCTTCGCCGGGCCTACCGCCATCACAGTATGTCCCAGCGCCAGTAAATCACTCTGCGGGATCCCGCCAATCGGGACAAGGTTCTTTCCGAGCGACGCAGACTCGACCTGGTACGTCCGCTTAATCCCTCGGCGTTTGAGCATGGCGGTTACATCCGACGAATTGCGAAGTTGTTCAACAAAGGTCGCACTTGTGTCTTTTCCCGTACCGTAGGCTATAGAACATGACGACATCTTTATTGATTCGTAAGAATAAAGATGGCGGTCGTGAAGACATCCACCCTCTATTTAGTCATTCTCTTCATAGTCATCTCGGGGGTCCTTTTAATGATGCTTCCTTCGTCGAATGACCGCGAAGGCATGAAAACCCGCAGGACTCCTCCTCTTTCCGCCGACGCCAGTATGAAACAGGTGAAGGAGGGAACCAAGACAATGGGACATGATGGGTATGTACAGAGCATCTCGAACCGCATCGGGAAACTCGAACAAACGTACCCAGATATTCCTGATGACTCGTAATAATGAAAGCCGGTAAGTATCTCCCCGTACTGTTTATCGGTCTTGCGATCGTCGTGTTGGCGGTGTATACCAATCAACAGCGCGAGCGGTTTGGGTTTGGAGGCGGGATAGATATGTGTGCGCTCCAGTTATCCGGCATCAATCAGCGCATAACGAATCTAGAACATCGGGCGAACGATGCCCAGGACAATGCGAACACCGGCGTCGGACAGATTCAAATGGTGGCTAAATCTTAACCCTGGTGATTCGAGACCCACCATCCTGAACTCAGGAAGTTCGGGTAGTAAGGAAGCGAGGTCGGGCTCTGGATCGGGGCAGTGTTGGCCAGGCTGCGAACCTGATCAGACGGCAGTTCGTAATTGTAGTAGGACAGGCTTCCGATCTGTCCGTTCCACCCACCATTTCCGGCAATGAAGACGGGCTGGGAGTTCTGTTTGGGCAGGGCGTGGAGAGAGGTGTGGGAGTACAGCAGGCCGTTCACATACACATCAAATGATTTCTGATTCACACAGATCGCTAGGTGAATCAGTTTGTTCGCCGGCATGTTTGTGATCACGACGCGCGCGGGCCGGCCTTTATCGTACGTATCCTGCTCAATCACCAGTTCGTTGCGCCCGCTGTTCAAGGAGACCGCCGGAGCCTTCTGGGTTCCTGCTACATCGCCCTTGGTGAAAATGATCGGGTGCTGGGAAGGAGGCGCGTAATCATTGACCTGGATCCATCCGGCATACGAGAACTCCATTCCCTCCGTCTCGTTCAGGGATAGAGGGATGGCCGCATCCACCTCCGTGTAATTCTGACCATTCTGAAGAGGTCCTACGATAAGAATCTCGGTCTTCGACGGAGTCAGGCCGCTAGCACCGACAGGTACCCCGCTTCCGTAGAAATACTCATAAAGCACGAGAACGACAATTCCGAGAAGAATGAGCGTCATTAAGGACACTAAGATTGTCCGAATCTCCATTATTATCTTACCACGTGTATTTGTTTATCTCCTGCCCCGAAGTGTCGACCAACGACAACTTTACGTTGTATCCTCCGCTCGGGGTTTTCGCCACGGACGCCGCCGTCGCAGACAGGGCCGCTGACGGAGGTCCCGCACTGTAAAACGCCATCGCGTCCGAAGGAGTCAGGGCGCGACCGTACGCGTACAGCCCGGCCAGGTTTCCAGAGTAGCCGCCGTTGCCCATGAGGACTAGATCGCCCGACGCCGTCTGCGGTACGCCGGGAAGCAGGCACGACCGGACCAGCAGACCGTCCTGGTAAATGTCCACATTGCGGCCGTTCACCGAGACGCTGACCGAGAACCATGTCTGGAGCGGGACGTTCTTGACCTTACAGGTGAACTTATCGTCTACCGCGCTTCCATCCGACCCAACCGGTGCCGGGGCTGCCCCCGCCGCCGTCGACATGACGTTGACCTGGACACACAGCGTGTTCTCCACGGAATCAAGGTAGACGTGAGGATTCGCGGCGCCCGGGGATCCGAGAATCAGGACATCCTTCGCCTGGCCGAACTTGTAGTTCCAGTCCTGGACGTACATCCACCACTGCATACCGTAATTCGCGCCGCTGGTTCCTGCCGCAACCGGGAGTGAGGAGCCGGGAACAACGAGACCGTTGCCGGAGTTCGCGGTCGTCGGGTTCACGCCCACAGAAGGGGCAAGATTTCCGGTGGAGGATCCACCAGTAACCCCCGAGTAAATGAAATAAATCCCGTATGCGAGAAGCGCAACAACCGCAACCGTGATCGCAAACCATGTAAGACGCGTTGTGAAAGGGTCCTGCGATCGAAAAAAGTAGTAGTATCCCAGACCCAGAGCCGCCGCGCCCACAACGACGGACGCAATGACGAAGCCGTTGTCCATCACCGTGACCGAAAACCCGCCAGTGGGCCCGGTTGGCGGGGCTACAACAACTGGAGGAGGAGGAGTACTCATTCTTATTATTGTTAGAAGAGGTAAAAACGGAAGAGGAATACTCTAGTCCGAAAGTAGAGCAACTGAAATGACCACTCCTACAATCTTCTGCAATAACTGCGGACTACGTGGCCATACCTTCCGAGAATGTCGCGATCCAATTCTGTCGTGCGGGATCCTGTTACTCCGAAATTTAACGTGTCCGACAAAGACGTCGTGTTTACCCATTCCCTCGAAAAACCTTGAAATCTTGATGGTCCGGCGCAAAGACAGTATGTCGTACACCGACTTCATTCGAGGAAAGTTTGATCCGACGGATACCACGTATGTCCGCACCCTGCTAGAACATATGACCCAGTCAGAAATCGGCCGGCTCAGATCCGACTCGTTCGAAACCCTGTGGATGCGCCTCTGGAACAACTCGGATCGCCACGACCATGAAATGAAGGTGGCGAAAGATCGTTTCGATGCGGTAAAGGCAGATATTGACTCGGTCGTTCCGTTGTATGTGGAACCCGAATGGGGATTCCCGAAAGGCCGTCGGCTGAAATGCGAGAGCGATCAGGGGTGTGCCGAGCGCGAGTTCTTTGAAGAGACGAATATTCTTCGGTCAACGTATACTGTCGTCTCCGGAATTCAATTGGAAGAGACCTTCTACGGAACCAATAAAGTCCTGTACCGCCACAAGTATTTCCTCGCCGTCCTGACTGATCCAGATAACATTGATATTCACCAACGATTCACCACCATGCAAAAACGAGAAATTTCGGCCATTGGATGGAAAACGCTCGCCGATTGCGCTGGTCTGAGTCGTCCCCACTACATTCAACGACGGAAACTTCTGAACGATCTGTCCATGCTTGCGGAAACGATTGAAGTTCGTCTTCCCAAAGATTAATAAGAAGACAACACGCCATGGCTATCTTCGCAATTGAGACACCGCGTGAAGGATTGTTTGTGTTTGGTCTTGGATGTGCTATCTACGCATTTTTCTTTTTACTCGGGTTCGGGTTTTCATCGGCCGTTACCTTTTACGACTGCGAGAAGGTCGACCCGTCAGCCAATGCGGTTCAGGGAGCGATCTGGGCAATCTACCCCACCGTCGCATGGTTCGTGATTCGCACGTTTGAAGTGGTCCGACAGTACTTCGACCGTTTTTACCTGATGTTTGACCCCACTCCAGCGAATGCCGGATGGGTGTCGGTGGGCTACGTCATGACGCTAGCGTGTATTGTGGGAATTTACGGACTTTCGTATAACTCTCACAAGGCTGTCTGTATAGCCAGCATTGATGAAGTTGCGGAATTTAAGAAGCATATGTTGGATCGCCAAGTCGAACATGAAAAAACAATTAAAGCCGCACAAGAATCAACTCCTGCCGTTACGGTAGTATCCAAAAGTGAACGATCAGATAAGAAGCAATCGCCAGCGAAATAATCCACCACCATAGCGGGAAGACGGTAGCCCCGCGCCGTCCCGTTCCAAACTCCCGCACTTTTCCCCCGTCAAACACCAAGGCAGGGCGGAAGTAGAGGAGCGCGGAGACGAGGAAGAGGTAGATCGTAATCATCCAGACTCGAGGATCACTGTCCAAATTCATTGTATGAAGATCGTATTTTATTTACGTTCTCCATACAATGGCGTTCGTTCTGCCTACCCGCAAGGCATTTGCGGACTACATAGCACGAATTTACTTGAAATACCGTAATGACCCGTCGGCCGACGATGAAGGAGTCGATCTGTGTCTCCAACAAACATCCTCCAAAACAACTCGGGAACTCTTGCCTTACCAGAAACTTGTGCGCGACTACCTTCTTCTAGAAAGCCCCTACCGCGGCCTGCTCGTCTACCACGGTCTCGGTTCAGGAAAGACCTGTTCGGCCATCGGAGTTGCCGAATCCCTGCTGTCCACCAAGAAAGTGTTTGTTCTCCTCCCCGCGTCTCTTCAGAGCAACTTTCGCCAAGAAATCAGGAAATGCGGAGATCCTATTTATACCCAGAACAATTTCTGGGAAATAAGGACTCTGCGGTCAGAAGCCGATAAACAGCCTGCGCTCGCTATGGGAATCTCCGACGAGTTCCTCAAATCTCAGGGACGGTATTTCGTCACCGTTCCCAACCAAGCCTCCAATTACAATACGCTTCCTCTCGATACCCGCAAGGGCATTGATGCCCAAATTGAAGACCTGATTGATTCTCGCTACAATTTTATTAATTATAACGGTTTGAACAGTACCAGCGTCAAAGTCCTGATTCCTGAAGACGATCCGAAAGAGTCCAAGACATTCGATAACAGTGTCGTGATTATCGATGAGGCTCATAACCTGATTTCCCGCGCCATCAATAAGTCAGATATCGGTCGACGGATCTACGATGCGATCTATTATGCGAAAGACTGTAAAGTTGTGGCTTTATCGGGAACCCCGCTCATTAACCGACCCAACGAAATTGCGTTTCTGCTCAACCTGCTGCGTGGACCCATCGAGCGCCTCATGATTCCCGTCAAAGAACTACCCACGTGGGACGAGGCAGGTATGAAGAAATATTTCAAGGCCATTCCTGAAGTGGATACCATCGAATTCAACAGCGTGAAGCGACTCATTATGGTCACTCGCAATCCTACCCATTTCAAATCTATTTATAACGAGGCAGGTGACCGTATTGCCGTCAAGTATGATGAAACTATAACATCCAAGACTGCAGGTGATTGGGTGGATTCTCTCCGCAAATCGTTCGCTGATAAGTTCCCTGGCGGAGTTCTGGCCGCTCGTGAATATATTGAGAAAGAAGCCCTGGAATGCTTACCTACCGACTTCTCTGAATTCGTGAACACCTTTATCGACGGCTTGGACGTCAAGAACGCCATGCTGTTCCAGAAACGTATCCAGGGCCTCGTGTCCTACTACAAAGGCAGCGATGAACGCATGCTTCCCAAACGGACAGACGACGATAAAATGATTGAGAAAATTGAGATGTCGGATGAACAGTTCAATCGGTACCTTGAAATGCGCCACAAGGAGATCCAGATGGATTCTCGTAAAGCCGCCAAAGGACCCAGCGCGCTCAACCAGGATTTTTCTACCTACCGCGTGATGTCCCGTCTCGTCTGTAACTACGCCGTCCCCTCCGATCTCCGTGGATCGACCGAGGAAACCAATGAAGATACGGCCGATGACGACAAGGCTGCCGTTCTTGAGAAGTTGCGCTTAGACCCCGACAAGTATCTCCGCTCTGAAGGTCTTAAATCGTATTCCCCGAAAATGCTGAAGATGTTAGCGAATATCAAGGAAACAGGAACCGTGAACCAACTCATTTACTCCAACTACCGCAAATTGGAAGGTCTCGGTATTATTGGCGCCATCTTGGATGCGAACGAATACCAGCCTTACCGTATCGTGAAAGTCGACGGAAAGTACGTGGAAGATCCCACTCTAGATCCCAAGAAGCCTGCATACGCGTTCTATACAGGCGAAGAGAAGAAGGAGGTCAAGGAGATCATGCTCCATATCTTCAACGAGGACTATCGGACCCTCCAGTCTGTTTATCCTGAACACGTCCAGTCCATGAAAGAGAGTATTCTCAAACGCGGCGGCGAGAAACTCTTATGCGTTCTCATGATTACCGCTTCGGGTGCCGAGGGTATTAACTTGAAGAATGTTCGGCGTATCCACATTTCCGAGCCACACTGGAATCCTGCGCGCACAGATCAGGTGATGGGTCGCGGTATTCGCCTGTGTTCCCACGCTACTCGCCAGACGCTGGGTGCAGGTGGAGCTGTGAATGTGGAAGTTGTCCCCGTCGAAGATCGTACCATCCGCATTTCTTACTACATATCTGTCTTCACCGACGCTCAGGCCAAATCGTCGTCGGGGTTCAATATTGTATCTACTCGCCGCGCTGATACCGCTCCCAAGAAATACGATATGAAAGAGGCTGGGCGTGCCCCTGAAGCCTTCATGACCTCTGACGAGTTCCTGTATGAGATCTCGTACGAAAAGGAGCGGATTACGGGCGGAATCACCAGACTTATTAAACAGGCCGCCGTAGACTGTGAGATTCATCGCAAACTTCACGGTCGCGAGAAGCCCCTGCTCCAATGTCTTCGTTTCGACAGTTCAGTGAAAGCCGAAGATCTGGCCTCGAATCCCGACATCAAGAAGGATGAACGCGATGCCTCTTATCTCCGGAACATCATAAAACGGTCGCGCCGACTTCAGCGTATCAAGGTCAAGGAGTTTGTGTTCCTCTACGACCCTGAAACCCATGAAGTGTTTGATAATTCGGCATTCGGAGACAATGAGCGTCTCCTGAAACTCGGCATGATGAAAACTAACAAGATAGAATTCTTTACTTATGAATAATGGCGCATACGAGGGGAAGAAAGAAACCTCGAACACCTCGTAAATTCCACAGGGAACCGGAACCGGAACCGGTACCGGAACAGGTTCAGGATGCGGGTGCCGCTGCGCCTGCGATGGATTACCAGGCCATCATTAAGTCGCACACGCTCAAACAGGTGATTGTGAACCCCAAGAGCAAGTTTGTGGTGTGCACGTACTGGTGGGGACGCGGAAACGCTAACAAGAACTATCTGCGCTTCGGCGACGAGACGACCGATCAGGCTATCAAAGACGGAAAGCGTGTGAATTATGCGTGCGCTGGCGAGTTCATTGAACAGATTCGCGATAACCTCTTGGAGGAAATGCGTGAGGCCGAAGAGGAAGAAATGGCGATTGAAGAGGTAGGCGATGAGACCGAATACTATGCCCTGCCGAAAGAGAAGCGAATTGCCCTCCTCAAAAAGATCAATCTGAAATACGATAAGAAAAAGATCGATTCGATTCTGGCTCGCCCCGATATTCACAAGAAGATCTCGGATGCGATGAAACAGAATGAAGCCCAAATGACGGCCGAAGGGAAAGTGAAGCATGAAGCCACCAAGTTTGAGGATATGATTGATACGTGGACAAAGATGTGTGAATCCGTGGGATGTAACTATATTGTAGAAGAGTACCCCGAATTCGCTTTCCCTGGAAAGTATCAGTTAGCCATTAACCTCAAACCGCTTTTCATCAAGGAAGCCCTCCTGACGGCGGGAAAACAGGGGCGCGGAGTTCTCTACATCGACGGCGACATGACGATTAAACGGTACCCCGACATTTTTGATATGCCGTCAATTGATTTCATGGCCCGCGGCTGGAACATTGATCCCCGCGGAAACATTAACTATGTACGCAACGATGTCTGCTTCGACCCCTATATTTTCGAGACATCAGGAGGCACGATGTTCTTTGCTCCTACTCGTCAGGCGGTTCTGCTCTTGAAACAGTGGGCGAAGGTATCCGCCCAGCCTGATATGCAGGGCAAAGCCGACGACCGTATTCTCTCCATGGTGTTCACGACGGGACGACAGAACGAGGCGATCTCGTCGATCCAGTTACCCCTCGAGTACCTGTGGCTCAACGACGCCTACGATTTCCAGAATAAGGAGGATATCGATCAGGACCGTATCTACATTGAACACCCTGCCTGTTTAACGGCCGAGGAAACGGCGCGCGATCAGGGAGCATCGGCGTCTCGCGAGCCTCCGAAGTACGAAGAAATCGTGACGGATATGATCGATTGTGCCCAGCCTGGTGGAGTATTTTACGAGTACGTCTTCTTCACCGAGCGTCGGTTCGTCGAGTCGTTTGAGCCGTACTTGAAGTATCTCCGTCGGGCCAAGAACAATAAGGGAGAACCGTTCTTCAAGATCGTGGACTTTGACGAGCATTATGGGCGGTACAACAAGGTGGCGTACAAAAATATGGAGCAGTCCAATATGATTGATGTAAAGACTCTCCCGCCAATCGAAATGCTGGCGAAACTGCCGCAGGATACCACGGTTCCCATGATCATAGCATGTTTCAAGAACGGCAATGATGTTCTGATTGGCGATTTCAAAGGTAACTACTCTGCGACCTACGACCTCGTTGCCGAGAATATCGGGGACCAGCATCTCTCGCCGTATCAGCGCAAGATCAAGATAGATACCAAGAAGCCCATTTACATGTCTGGTCTCAACCCTGTCCTCATCCACCTCCTGATGATGTGCGAGACGCTGGAGGATATCAACCAGCATTACCACGAGAGTTTTCTGTTTGCGTCGCGTATTCGCGCATGGTGGACAAAAACGGATCAGGTTTGAGCGCAGTTGGAAGACAGCATCAAATGCCGCCTACAACCACCACGTTCATGAAAACCGTCACGGATCCGTTGGAGATTCATTTCCAGAAGAAAGCCGCCGATCTCAACATTGCTCCCCCGATCTTTGATACGAATAACACGACCTATATGGTCATGCTGGATCTGAACGAAATGTCTCTGGCCGACAAGTACGGGTCCAGCGCCAGCAATATTCCCACCTGGATCTGGAAACAGATTCACTATATCCTGAACAGACTTCTGAAGGAAGGGGGGATGGAATACATTGATATTACGCCGTACAACTTCATCGAGAAGGATGGAGTTGTATGGTGCATTGATTACGGCCACGCCACGCCGTTCCGCGGAACTACCCGCAATTGGTTTCTCAAAGATATGCTGGAGAAGAAGATGCGTCGCTGGAACCCTGATTTCGTGTGATCACTTCTCGGGTAGTTTTTAGTTTTTTACTTGGCGATGACCGACTCCAGGAAATCGTCGCAGATCTTGGACCACGGGCGAGTACGGGCAAGGGCCACACACGCCGCCGAGGTCTCCTTCCCGCACATCTCCAGCGCCTTCTCCATTCCCTCCGCCACGGACTCCGCTGTCGCAGTGTACTCCGTCAGACCGACACCCGCCGTCATCTGGAGATACGAGTACGACGTCGTAGGGAGTTGTACGCTCGTCTTGTCGTCCATGAATGCGCGGTAACAGTCTAGCGCTAGAACCACCTGCGGGGCGCCCGTCGCCATGTGCTCCAACTGGCACAGACCGAAGCCCTCGCCGGCCGACGTGTTAATACCCACGTCCGCCACATTGTAGAGCTGGTTGATGGCGTCGTCGTTGAAGTACGCCTGCGGCGCCGTCGTGTCCACGATCGTCACGCGCGTACCGTACTTCAGGTTGTCGAGGCCCAGCAGCTCCAGCTCGTTGAGGTAGATCTGGAGAGGCTGGTAGAACGCCCCGCCCTCAGGCTTGACTCCCGTCACCAGCAGGAGATGGTAAGGAGCATCGGGGAACTTCTGCAGCAGACGCGCGAACGCCATGATCGTGAGATCGAGACGCTTGCGCTGGGAATTGCGGTTCATGTTCAGGAACACCTTGTCGCCCGACTTGAGGTTGAGGTTCTTGCGAATGCCCGCGCGCTCACCGTCCGACAGCGGCTTGAACACGAGCGAATCAATGCCGTGCTCCAGAACATCGATCTTGATGTTGGGCGTCGTCAGGCGGGTCATGAGGTACTTCTTCCACTCCTCCGTGAAGCAGATGATACGGTCAGAGGCGTTCTCGATGTTGCGGAGCAGGCCCATGTCCGCGCCCTTGTACACCTGATCAAGGTAGACCCACAGCTTCCACGACTTCGGGACATCCTTCAGCTGCTGGATGAACTGGTTGATCACAATGGGGTCGTTGTAGATCATGATGATGTCGGGGTTCACCGTGTCGACATACTCCTTGAACTTATTGAAGCCGAACCCCTGCTCCTTCGGGTCCTCGTTGGCGGCCGCATCGTACTGGATAATGCCCGTGAGCGGACGAGCAGGAGTAGCAAGACGGGCAGGCGTGCGCTGGAACCCGAAATGGAAGATCTTGATCAGCGGCTGGAGCGTACCCAGCTGCTTGAGAAGGTTGTACGACACCTTCGAGTAGCCCGTCACCTGCTCGGTGTGCGTGGAAACCAGGAGGAAGCGGATAGGAGCCATTTGTATGTATCATTTTCTAACCTGTAAATATAATAGACATGGCCGAATACTACTCATTTGTATCGCTTGACGGGACACCTAAATTCCTGAGCCAGCAGACTCGATTCAAGAGTGCGTCCGAAGTCACGGAGATGAGGAAGCGCACAGTCGTGAACAATTATTACACAAACTATCCCCAGTCGCAGAAGGCGGCGTATGCGAGCACGTATACGACGTTCAAAGCGGGAGCGGTCTATAAATACCGCAAGGGAGTCGCTGCTGGGTCGTGGACGCCCACATGTATCACCAATAACAGCACCTTTGTCCTCGCCAACAACTCTATCCTATCCCCTGGCGGTGAGAAGCAGACGCCCAATATGTTAGTGAAGTCAAGGGCTGATATGAACAATCCTCAGTAATCAATAAAACGCCATGCCCGGTGCCTGCGCATTCTCCTTCATTTTCGGGATCTTGGTGAACTCCGAGAACCGGTCCATGAACGGCACCGCTGGAATCGGGTACAGTTCGGTAATCGAATTGCTCTTCGTCATCGCCCGCGCAATCACCTTACGTGTCTGCGCCCCTATCCAGTCGTACCCGAAGCGAACGCTCATGTACGAGTGAATTAGAACCGCGATGACTAGAACTCCAATAAGGATATACGGAAGGTTCTTATACATTATTCATACCGTATAACATAATATAGCACAGAATGCCAGGTGGTCTTATCCAACTGACTGGCTTCGGCGCCCAGAACGTTTTTTTGAACGGAAACCCGTCCATGACCTATTTTACGAAGATGTATAAGCGCCACACGAACTTTGCTATGGAGCATTTCCATCTCCCGCCGACCAACGTCACCGACACAAACCTGCCCATCACCGGAACCAAAACCTTCCGGTTCAAGGTTCCTCGCTATGCCGATCTTCTCCACGACTGCTACCTCTGTGTCGATATTCCCGACATCTGGTCGCCTCTCGCCGTCATCGACCCAACAAACAATATCGCCAAAGAGTTTCAGTACCAGTGGATTCGTAATCTTGGGTACAACATGATCCAGCAGGCCTCAGTCACCCTGAACGGAACACCGATCGCGACCATGACGGGCGAATGGATGAAGATTGCGAGTTATCTCAAACACGATGCTACCAAACGGGCGATTCTTGATAAGATGGTGGGAAACACACCCGATATGTACGATCCGGGGAACAAGTCTGGACTCTTTAATCAGTACCCCAACGCCATCAATGTCGATGGCGTCAATGCCCCCGCGCCCTCAATTGCCGGCCGTCAACTGAATATCCCCCTCCCTTTCTGGTTCTGTGAAGAAATCGGCCAGTCCCTCCCTCTCGTCTCGCTCGTTCAGTCCGAAGTAGAGATTCAGATCACCTTCAACAATATCTACAGTTTATTCACGATCATGAACCTCAATTATAACCAGCCCCAGGATCCGTCGTATCTTACACGAATCGTCGGAAACCCCTCCGATCCTTTCCGCGGACTTCAGAACTTTCTCTCGTATCCCGACACTCAGGGAAACCCAACAAACCAATCTCTCCAGAACTGGAATTTTAATCCGTACATCGAAGCGAACTACATTTTCCTGACGGACACTGAGCGCGCGCACGTCGCAGCCTACGAGAAATCGTTCCTGATTACTCAGGTTCGATATGTCCGCCACGATAAGCATTACGGATACAACGACGTCCCGATCCCAATGTACAATCTGTGTACCCGCATCGTCTCCCTCTTCCAGCGCGAAGATCGTATTCTTCTGAACGATTGGGACAATTACACGAACTGGGATACTATCTACTGTCCCCCAGTCAACCCATCCACGCTTCCCTCCAACGTGTTTTCCCCCCTCCCTCCGGTACAATTTTATTCGTCGGGAATTCAGTTGTCGAACAATATGATCGCCCAGGATATTCTTCAGGAAGGAACGGTTGTTCTGGACGGAGCCGAGCGCCTGAACACCAAGAACGTCAATTTCTTCCGCCTCATTCAGAACTACAAGTTTTCCAAGGGAGATACCACCATGCTTCCAGGAATCAATCTTTATTCCTTTGCTCTAGATCCCAACACAATCACCCAACCATCGGGAACGATGAATGGGTCAATGTTCAACCGCACAAACGTCCAGTACACGCTTCTGGTTCCGCCGACGGTCACGAGTACGATCGATGCCTCGGGAAATATAGTTCCCATTTCAAGCCCGGCACCGGTTTGTATCATCAAAGGTACAGAGTTCAATTCAGTTCCTACGCTGGTTCCTGCAGGTGCTACGTCGGTTCCGGTCAATGCGGCCGGACAAGCGACTGGACCCCCTCTACTCCAGGCAGGCCAGACGCTCACGATTATTCCACCCAGTTCGCAGTTCAATCTTCAGTACGGGGCGTATTCGTCGATGATTTACATTGAATCTTACAACTTCCTGAAAGTTACAAACGGACAGGGTAATCTCGTGTTCTCTACATAATGAACACCGACGACCCCGTAGCCGACGTCCCCCCTGAACAGACAGCAGATACCTCGCAGAAACCGACCGTTTCATCGGCAAGTGGGTATCTTGGATACACTCTCCTTCTCATTCTGCTTCTCGTGTACTCGCGCGCAGGATGGTACGCGGTAGAAACTATCGTGTTCGGAAAATTCCCGATCATGAAACCGTATGCCCACCTCTTTCTAGTTGTCTGGTTTATCCCTATCCTTGGTCTACTCGCATCGCTCGTAGTTCCGTCGGTGGGCGGAATGTTCGCATGGGCAATCGCCACCGCGGTCATCGCCGGCATTCCGATGGTTGGAGCATTTATTTATATTGTTCTCTTCGGTCTTCCGCCCGAGACGTATGAATACGTAGCGGGACTGTTCACGACAAAGACAGGGGTAACGGTGTAGAATCCTGCTCTACCGTCTCCTCCTTCTTGAGAAGGGGATTGGCGGCGTCGAGCGTCAGGAGTTCATCCATAGCCTGCTTAGGATTCTCGAAATTGCGGAACAGGATCTGGTTGACTTCGGCAGGGCTCCACTTCTCGTCCAGTTCGGGATGCGACCACAGATCATGGTCAACATCGGTAATGTCGTAGAATCCCTCCACCATCTCACGGAGAACCGTACGAGAACATTTCTTGAAATGAATGATCATATCAATACGTCCAGGGCGAATCAGGGCACGATCAAACCGCTCAGGAAAATTTGAGGTAAACACCAAGATGCGACCACTGGACTCCAGGGTTCCATCTAGGAGGTTCAGGAGAAAAGAGAGATCAATAGGATCCTTGAGAATATCATCGTCCAGTTCGGCCATAAACGGATCTTTGGGCGCAGCCGAGGCCGCAGGTTCGGGGCGTTTCCACTCGCGTTTCAGCAGAACATCGCCCATCGCGTCTGCGTCCTCAATGATGTAGAGACGCTCGGAAATAGGGATAGTATACTTCTCCAGCACTGTTCCGTTAAACACGTGAATATCGTCGCTGAAAAAGAGATGACGAAGTTGAGTCTTGGTCTTGATTTCCGAGAGTTGGATATTGATGGGGTGACGACGGGCGACATTCGCAATAGCCTTGATTTCTGACGTCTTACCCGTTCCAGGATCTCCGTGAAACAAAAAGCCCAGCGTATACGGAATCCCCTTCTTCTCGTACCACGACCGCTTTTCCAGAAAGAAGTTCACGCGCTTCTTGACGATGGGCTGCTCCTCGAAATACACGTTCTCAAACGTGCGTGTCGTAGAAAACTTGTGCTTGGTGTACACGAGGAAATTCTGGGGAAGCGGGTTCTGGTTTGAGCGCTTCTTCTTGCCTTCCACGATCTGGTCAAAGAAGTAGAGATCGTTCCCGAGTTTATTGAGCATGCGGCGCTCGTAATCCTGGTTACACGAATCCACGAATTTCTGGAGGGACTGGATCGGATGGTCATACGAAATCAACTGGAACTTAATATTCTTAATATTTCCGTCGTCGACATCTACGTGCGTCAGGCGGAAATAGATATCCTCGTCAAGCCGTACCTCCTCGAACTCGTAGGGTAGGTAATCGTGGTTGGCGATAGATAGGAGACGTTTGGTATTGGGAGAACAGGAGACGTAGTGGATCACAGCATCCATACGAGTTAGAAAAGCAGGAGTTGCGCCCTTATTGTTCTGGGGCGGCGGACCACGCTCGCATTCAATCACAGCCGACGGTTCACGGCCAGCATAAGCAGTCTTTGACGGTCCACGGTAAGTCCATACCCACGGAGGAATACGTTCGTAGAGGGACAGACCTAGCCAAGCCAGAAGAGGACGGAAACTGTTTCCGCTCGTCGTCATCACCTGGTAGAGCATAGACATCTTCAAAAGGTCTTGTAAAGATGCCATTGCTTGAACGGGATATTTTGGGTTCGAAAATTTAACTTGCTTATCGCTGTAGGCACTTATCAAGGGTAGGAATGCCTTCGTGGACCGGCTTCGATCGCTTGAGACGAAGCTGTTGAGACGCCTTGTTCACCGTCTCGTTGGACAGCGAGACATAGGACTTCACATCGCGGACCGATGCCTGAGTGTTCACTGACGGCATGTACAGCCTGACCGGCGGCATAGCAAGTTGAAGAGGCTTTGAACAGTGACTGAAAAACTCACGATACTGCTGGATATCCAGGTTTCCACCGAAGATGCGTAGCACTCTCTTGTCGGGAGCAGGTTGAATATCTTTGTCCCCGTACAACTGTCGATAGAATGTGCGGAGGAGAGAATGACGTAGCCATCGTTCAGACTCGGTACTGTGCGGCTCCTTGTAAATGGCCGCCAAAGCACACTCTGGACTACAATAATTCCCTTCGGCAGCGTAAAAGTTTGTGTATGCGTCGTAGTGGGTAGGAATCACGAATGAATCGCCTGGAACCGAGTAGCAGCACCACAAACACGCCGCTCCTTTCGGGTACGACGTCGCCACTGAGAGTTTCGACATCAGATCATGAATCACCGTCTCGTCGAATCGGCGTTCCTGTGTCTCCGTGGTAATCAGAATATCCGAATACCGCGTCGGTCCGCTTCCGGACGGAGCAGGAACATCAACACGCTCCTCATCAAAATCAAACTCCTTCCCTATTCGCAGGAAAAAGATCACGGGCGGAAGTTCAACCTTCTGCGTATCTTCCACAACTTTCTTCGCCGACTTCTTTCCCTTGGCTGGAGGCATTTGAATGGATACGTCTTTTCTGTGTAAAACGGACGGCCGTTTTGTCTGGCTGGGGGAGGGTACACCCAGAACCAAGAATGGCCGAAGCATACAAGAAGCACACGCACCGCGAGCATATCCTTTCGCTGCCCGACACCTACGTCGGGTCTATCGAGACCACATCGGAAATCATGTATGTAGTCGAAGGGGAGTCGTTCAAGGAGAAGATGCTGGTAGGGTTCAATCCCGGATTCTACAAGCTGTTTGACGAGATTGTGGTGAACGCCCACGACCAGGTGGTCCGCATGCGCCAGCGGGCATCGGCGAATCCCGTCAAGAACATTACGATTGAAATTTCAGAAGACAACAAGACGATCACAGTGGAGAACGATGGCGAGGGCATTGATGTTCTGGAGCATCCCGAGTACGGCGTATGGGTTCCGCAACTGATCTTTGGCGAGTTGCTGACGTCCACGAACTACGACAAGGAAGAGAAGAAACTGGTGGGGGGCAAGAACGGCTACGGCGTGAAGTTGGCCAATATCTTTGCGAAGAAGATGGTCGTGGAGACCGTAGACTCGGTCCGCGGCAAGAAGTATACGCAGGTATGGGAGGACAACATGACGGTGGTGAACAAGCCGAAGATCTCGGCATGCAAGGGCAAGTCTTACGTCAGCGTCGCATGGACGCCCGACTTTGGACGGTTTGGAATGACGGAGATCAATGAGGATCTGGTGGGCGTGTTCCGTCGGCGGGCGAGCGATCTGGCGATGACGGTCGGCAAGGATACCAAGGTGCACTGGAAGCACGGAGAGGAGAAGACGCTGATCAAGTGCCGCGATCTGTCGGCGTACGCTGGCGAGTTCGTGAGCACACCCGTGGTGGCGCACGTGAGCGATCGGTGGAATGTGGTGGTGGCCGATACGCCGTCGGACGGATTCCTGCAAGTCTCGTTCGTGAACGGTATCTGGACGTCCAAGGGCGGAACGCACGTAGACTACGTAGTCAACCAGGTGGTGAACAATATCGTGGAGTTCTTGGAGACGAAGAAGAAGCTGAAAGTCAAGCCTTCGTTGGTGAAGGAGAATCTGGCGGTATGGGTATGTGCAGCAGTAGAGAATCCTGCGTTCTCGTCACAGACGAAGGAGGCGCTGACCACGAAGAGTACGGCGTTCGGCTCGACGTGTAAGTTGTCCGAGGACTTCTTCAAGAAGCTGCGGTCCAAGCTGGAACTGGTGGACAAGCTGGTGGTGGCGCAAAAGGAAAAGGATGAGAAGGAGAATAAGAAGAGCGATGGACGGAAGAGTTCTAAGATATACGGTATCCCGAAGCTCGACGACGCCGCTCACGCAGGAACCGCCCGCTCAGCTGAATGCACTCTCATCCTCACTGAGGGCGACTCAGCCAAAGCGATGGCTCTCAGCGGCCTTACAAAGGCTCAACGCCAAACTTTCGGAGTGTTCCCTCTGCGGGGCAAAATCATGAACGTGAAGGACACGTCGGGGTCCAAGATTGAGTTGGCGAAGGAGATCGCCGAACTGAAGAAGATTGTGGGGCTGGAGTCGGGCAAGACCTACGAGAATCTGGGGAGCCTGCGGTACGGCCGCATCCTCATCATGACGGACCAGGATTACGACGGATCACACATCCGCGGTCTCCTGATCAATCTGTTCCACGAGCTGTGGACTGAACTGTTCAAGATTCCCGGTTTCCTGACTTACATGGCCACGCCCATCGTGAAGGCGACGAAGGGTAAGGAGTCGCGGATCTTCTACACGCAGTATGACTACGATCAGTGGAAGACGTCGCCCACCTCTTCTGGCGGCTCCTCTCGCGGCTGGGCGGTCCAGTATTACAAGGGTTTGGGTACCTCGACGCGCGAGGAGGCGCAGGAGTATTTCAAGGAGATGAACATCACACAGTTCCGCTACACGCAGGACGCAGATTCGGCGGCGATTGATCTGGCGTTCAACAAGGCGCGGGCAGACGACCGCAAGGTCTGGCTACAGGGGCACCGTCCGCAGGATATCGTGATCCCGCGCGCGGACAAGACGCTGGCGTATGCGGAGTTCGTGAACCGCGATCTCATCCATTTCAGCCACTACAATCTGGAGCGGTCCATCCCGAGCATGATGGATGGTCTCAAGACGTCGCAGCGCAAGATTCTGTTTGGCTGCCTCAAGCGTAATCTGACGAGCAAGGTCAAGGTCGCGCAGTTGGCGGGCTATGTCTCAGAACACGCGGGCTATCATCACGGCGAGATGTCGCTCAATGAAACCATCATCGGAATGGCGCAGGATTTCGTGGGCTCCAACAATCTGCCGTGGCTGGTCCCCAAGGGTCAGTTCGGGACGCGGCTGCAGGGCGGCAAGGATAGCGCCGCATCACGTTATATCTTCACGTACCTTCAACCGTTCATGAAGGATCTGGTTCCCGCCGACGACCTGCCGTGTCTCCGGTACCGGGACGACGACGGCCTGTCCGTGGAGCCAGAATGGTATGCGCCCGTTCTCCCTATGCTGCTGGTGAACGGTGCGCGCGGAATTGGTACGGGGTACTCGACGTTCATTCCGTCGTACAACCCTGTGGCCCTCAAGAACACACTGCTTCGCTGGCTGAAGGGCGAGGACAAGAACATTCTGAAGACGGTAGATCTGCCTCCGTGGTACCGCGGGTTCAGGGGCACGATCATGCCGTGCACGGACGGGTACGAAGTCAACGGCAAGTATTCGTACAACGCGAAGACCAAGACGATCTCGGTTCAGGATCTGCCCGTCGAGTACTGGACGTCGGACTTCAAGGAGTATCTGGATTCTCTGTGCGAGAAGAAGGACTTCGTGAAGGATTACACGGACACGTCCACCGATATGGACGTGAACTTCGAGATTGTCTTGAAGGACGAAATGCCCATCGCCGAGGCCGCGAAGAAGCTGGGTCTCACGGGCAAGATCAAGACCACAAACATGCACGCCTTCAATCCGTCAGGAAACATTACGAAGTACACGACGGTGAACGAGATTCTGGAGGAGTACGCGCATGCTCGACTGAGTCTGTACGGCGCGCGCAAGGAGTCTATGCTGCGTGAACTGGGTGCGAAGCTGCCGTGGCATACGAGCGTCGTCAAGTTCCTGACGCTCATGTGTAACGATGTTATCGATCTCCGCAAGAAGCCGCACGCCGAGTGTGTGAAGATCTTGGAGGTCCATGAGTTGACGGATATTCCCGATCTCCTGAAGCTGCCGATCAGCAGCATGACGCTGGAGAACATCGCGAAGCACGAGGCTGAACTGGCCCGTCTGCGTGCGCGCATTGCCGAGATCGAGGGAACGACGCCCTCTCAGTTCTGGGTCGCAGATTTAGAGAATCTCATCGTCTAAAAGATAAGAATGGCGGACGCTACTTTAAACTATCGATCTCTTCTCGCAAGCGCAGACTCAGAAGCCCGCGACGAATACGATTTTGATCCTAGGGTTACTTTTTTAGCATCATCGAAGACGCCCGGCGTAATTGTTCATCCGCTAAACTACGTACCCCCAACCACACTAAGCAGTGCTCAGCAGACAATTCAGGAACTCACCGAAGCCCCCGATACTCAGGATACTCTGACTCTTCCGGTTCAGCAGCCGCCAGATATGGTTACTCGGAAACGTATGGTTGTAATCGACACTGCTCAGCGGGACTGGACGATTCAGCCCGACGCTTACTCGAACGTTTTTTCATTCGGAACGCAAACTCCTCACTCGAACGATGGACCCCAGGTTCCCTACTACTTCAACAATGCTACCGTCCCGCTCGCCGCTTACCAAACCCCCTCGAATGCTCTCAAAGTTCAGGCGGGAAAGCCCAAACAGATAGTTGCGAATATTATACCTATTACGTTTACCTCAAATGATCACATCCCCTCGTATTTCAGCACCATTGATCAGGGGATGGTGAAACCAACCTACGGGTGGTCAATTGTGACGTTCAATGGTAAGTTGATTCGGTACCCTGATACTATTCCCTACGGCGATGCCGGATTAAAGATCTTTTACTACCCGACATACAACCCTGCACTCACGGCAGGTGCGCAGATCGGGCTAGACATTCAACAGTCGCGGTACGGAGTCAACGACTACATTTTTTCCACCCAACTTGCGCTCTCTAATGTCGCCGAAATCAAGCTGTTGCGCGCGATTCTTCCAGTGAGAGGAACGCAGCCGTACAAGCCCACAACATTTGCAGATTCGATTACATACCCGGACGCCTTCCATATGCAGCCCTATGTGTTGATGACGATTCAGAACCTTAAAGGGAACTACCACGGGGGATCCCAAATCGTTCAGAATTCCTTTTCGGTGCTCACACAGAATACTCGCAATATCTACGAAGCAGGAAACACGCTTCCCGCCCAGTTCTCAGATTACTATCCCTTGGGAGATGAATCGTACACGTTCGACCCTCCGCTTGGACGAATGTCCAATGCGAATATTCAACTGTTCAACAATGCGGGCATACCGTTTTCCCAGGTGGACAAACTGTGTTTGGTTGCGATGAAGTTCGATCCAGTGTCGGTGGGAAGCATCCAGTTTTTTGTAACCCAGAACCCAAACACTCTTTCGTCTGGTCTCACAGACTGTAACGCATTCTTGAAAACCGATATTCGGGTCGGAGACGAACTCAAATTCTATTCCCCCATGCTCACCCAGGTAGGATTCGATTCATCGTGTACCCAGGCGCTCGCAGGGTTTTCTCATTTGATGTCCAACAATTTCTTGGTTACCGGAATTAGCTCAAACGATTTCACGCCGTCGTTTGTGTTCCCATCCAGCGATATTGGAACATCGTTTACCGCCGTTCCCAAACTGTTATCGGGATACGCCGGCCTGTCGAACGCGGTCGCAACCATCTGCGAAGTTCTCAGTACACTGTCGCAGGTTTCGTTTGTTAAGTATTCAGGGGTTACCCAGTCTGGATTAGGATTTATGAATAATTGTACATTTTCCCAGAACTATCCTATCCCCGTGATGAATTTGAACACCCAAACGACGTTTGTGATGGAAGTCACCACGATGGAACCCGACCCGACAAATATCAAGAAAATCATCCCGAACTAGTAATAATAGTCAGTATGGCGAGCCAGCAGAATTACGGAGAACTCTATCCGACCAAGGGCGACGACATTAATCGCTACTATATCGACTCTGCGATTCCCGGGGCTCCCAAACATACCGGTCTTGTCCCCAATCTCGCAGACGAAGAGACAAAGGCTACCCAGGCGTTCCGGCTCTTTTCTACCCATTACGAGGATCCTAAACTGGCGTATGGATCAAGTTTTCAGCAGCAGGCGACCATTCGTATCCATACCTCGACCCCGGTCAACCAGGCCTTCTTCTCCGAGGCCAATATTAAGTATCTCCAGGACGAGACCCGGTACCGCGTATGGCTGAAGAGCGATAAGAAGCACACGATTGATAACCAGCGCCTCGACGATCTCAAGACGATTATGCGCTCTTACTACCTCCAGTATGCTGCGAACGTTCCCGGGCAGGAGAAGAAAGAACTTGACGAACTGAATGAGCGTGTCCTCGCCTTCTGCGTTGACGACATTCTGGGAGCCATCAATATGTACATTTATTCTCGGAATCAGACGCTCGAGTACCCGGAACAAATCAGCCGCCCAGTGAATCCGCATATTCGGGGAACGAAGGGTGCCGAGTTCAAAGCCTTCTTTTGAGGAGCGTGCCGAGTTCAAAGCCTTCTTTTGAGGAGCGTGCGGAATTCAAAGCCTTCTTTTAGATTGTATCGTAGTAATATGAGCGGACTTCTTCTTGTAAAGTTTCAAGACCGCATTTACGCCAAAGACCAACGCAGACTTCTCGTATGGGAATCTGCGTGGGACTCCTTTCGTCCATGTGAACAGATTGTGTGGAATCCGCAGACCCGTCAAGTCGAACCTTTTTTCGGTCAGTACTGTTCGGAATTGTTTGATATAGACTACGGGTTCGGAGAGACCCGGGAACAGTGTACCGAGTTCACCGATAAAGTGATTGATAGGCTCGGCGAGGCCCGTGAACTGTCGGACACCGAGTTCTGGAGATGGACAGAGCAGAATACGGAATGGTTCTTTGATCGTCCTATCGTCATTCATCCGTGTGTGAAAGGCAAACCGTCGAGGGCACAGTATTTAACCATCATGAGTCTCCGGGCCAAAACCGCCCGTCGTATCCCTCGTCAAATACGAGGAACATTTAAGCAGCGGAAACACTAAGAGATAATGCGAGTGAATCTAATTTCTACCCATCGTAATCAGACTGGACTTGCCCAGGATGTGGATATTCTACAGGGTATCTGGGCGTCAGTCGACGAGAAGGCAGTCTTTCGGCGTATTCTGATTGCCCAGCCTGAATGTCTCGAGGCTGAATACAATGTGTTTGTGGAAGTCCTGAATCCTTCCCTGTTCACGTATGCGGCCAAGAACATTTTTATCCCGAATCCTGAGTGGACTTACAAAACATGGATTTCCTATTTTAGTTCTATCGATGAGATCTGGTGTAAGACGCACGAGGCCGTCGAGATCTTTAAGCCGCATCATCCGAACGTCAAGTATATTGGCTGGACATCGATTGCTAAGAAGCCGTCCGAGAAGAAGAATTATCACAAGGCACTCTACCTTGCGGGAAAGAACATTTACCGCCATCCCCAGTTGATTGTGGACGCCTATGCGAAGGCAATTGAGCAGGATATTAAGGTTCCTGAACTTCATGTGGTGTATGACGGAACGCGCATGAAGGTGACTCTTCCTGACTCTCTGAAGGACAAGGTGATTCTGCATTCCGAGACTCTGAAGCAGGGAGAGTATGATGCTCTTGTCGACGAGTGCGGTCTTTCCATCTGTTTATCGGGAGCCGAAGGGTTTGGCCACGCAGTCAATGAGGCAGCCTCCAGCGGCGCCGTTCTGCTCCTGAACGAGATCGAGCCGTTCAAGGAGTTTGGGTACAAAGCCGTGTGGGCCAAAGAGGAGACCCCTGAATCTGTTCCCCACCCCGAATGTATGGGCGTTATTCTCCGTTCCACCGTAGACGCGTGTGTTAAGGCGCTGGAGACGTATGCGGCACTCCAGTTCAAGACGCGCAAACTGATCGGTAAATCCAATCATGCGCATTTCGTAGAGCGGCACGATGAGTGGGTGAAGACGACACAGGAGTTTCTGAAGACGTATTCTACGGGAGACGCCGAAGAGTTCTCGATTGATAAGTCGGCGATCCCCGAAGAGGATTTACCTGGAGTCACAATTGTGACGCCGACCCGCAACCGCCCCGAATTCATTGAAATCTGTGCGGGATGTGTCGATTCTCAGTGCTACCCAAAAGACAAACTGGAATGGCTCATTCTGGATGACGGCAAGGATACGTGCGACGAGTTTGTGAAACATCTCCCGTACGCTCGTCATATCATTCTGATGGATGGAAACACTATTGCCCAGAAACGTAATCTCGGCGCCCAGATCGCCAAGTTTCCCGTTATTGTCCACATGGACGACGACGATATTTATCCTCCCAACAGCATTCTGTTCCGTGTCTCAATGATGCTGCGGGCCAAGAAGCAGGCGGCTTTCTGCACCACACTTCCATCGTACGATATTGCGAACTACACATCGTTTGTGAATGTTCCACCGATGCGTCTGCCGCAGTGTATGCGGGTTTCAGAAGCAACGATGTGTTATACTAAAAAGTTCTGGGAAGAGAAGGGGTTCCCTGAGGATATCAAGGTTGCCGAGGGAGAACTGTTTATCAAGGGTCGGGAGTCCCAGTGTATGGAACTGTCGCCCCAGGAAATCATTGTGAGTCTAGTTCATCCAAAGACCACATCGAGCCGCAGGGTGCCTAGGGGGACAGAGCCCAATGGATGCCATTTTGGATTCACTGAGGATCTATTTACCATGTTATCAAAGATCGGCGAGCGTCTGAAATCTGACGCTGCGAAGTAAATAAGTAACCAACATTTTTAGCGGCAGAACATTTGTCCTACCTAAAAAATGCTAAACATTTTCAGTGCTTGCGGCGGCGGCCTCCCTTCTCGAGCTTCTTCGACAGCTTGAGCAGGGCCTTGGCGACCTTCTTCGCCTTCGTGTGGCGGCGGCGGCCGGCCTCCATCGTCTTGGGGACCTTGGCGCCGGCAATGGCCGCAGCGTCCTCCTTGACCTCGGCGGGCAGGGGGGCAGGCAGCTCATCGCCACCCTTCTTGACGCGGTGACGGCGACCGGCCTTCTTCGTGTTGCGGCGGCGGCGACCGCCCGTGGCGGCACCGAGGGGTAGGGCTTCGGAGGATGTCCAGTATCCGCTCATCTTTGTTTATACTTGAATAGATAGAATTTTTTACGCAGAGCAGGTGAGACAATCGGGCGGCGAACGAGTCTCGGGTTCCACTGTAAACTTCTGGGCTGACGCGACTGCTTTGGTGCGAAGGTAGTAGCATCCAGTTTTGAGTCCCTTCTGCCATGCGTACATGTGCATGCTGGAAATACGCGCATAAGAAGGGTCGGCGATAAACAGGTTCAGAGACTGCGACTGACATACGAACGGGGCGCGGTCGGCGGAAAGGTCAATGATCGTCTTCATGGGAATCTCCCAGGCTGTCCTGTACCGCTCCTGAACGCTCAGAGGAATCCCCACGACATTTTGGACGCTGCCGTTGTTGGCGATAATCGTTGTTCGCATCTCGGTGGTCCAGATCCCCAGATCCACCAGCTCAGAAATGAGGTACTTATTGATCACGATGAAATCCCCCGCCAAAACGTGGCGGACGTACAGATTGCTGGTGAACGGCTCGAAGCATTCGTTGTTCCCCAAGATCTGGGACGTAGACGCCGTGGGCATCAGGGCAATCGAGAGAGAGTTGCGCAGTCCCTTCCTGACTTTCTGGCGCAGACCGACCCAGTCAAGATCCGAGGACAGAGGAGTTACCCGCCACAGATCGCACTGGAGAACTCCCTCCGACGCCGGCGATCCTGCGAAAGAGGGATACGATCCCTTATCCACTGCGATATTGTAGGAAGTGTGGACAGACGCATAGTAAATGTGCTCAAAGATCCGGCGATTCACTTCCGACGCCTCCGGTGAATTCCACGTAATCTTCATCTTTGCGAACACATCTGCGAGTCCCTGGACACCGATCCCAATGGGTCGGTGGCGCGTATTCGATGCGCGGCACTCGGGCGTAGGATAGTAATTCCTATCGATCACAATATCCAGGTTGCGGGCTAGAATTGCGGTATAGTGGCGCAGAGCTTCGTAATCGTACGTCCGATCATCCTTCACGAACTTGGTGAGGGAAATGCTGCCCAGATTACACACGGCTGTTTCACCCGCATCCGTGTACTCAAAGACTTCACTGCATAAATTACTCGACTTAATCGTTCCCAGATTCTTCTGATTCGACTTGGAGTTTCCAGCATCCTTGTAGCACAAGTAGGGAGTGCCCGTCTGAATCTGGGCGTCCAAGATCATCTGCCACAGTTTCTGCGCTGGAACCGACTTGCGACCCTTACCTTCGGCCTCGTACTTGCGATACAGAGTCTCAAACTCGGAACCGTGTACATCCGCGAGACCCGGACACTCGTTGGGGCACATCAGCGTCCAGTCCTTGCCCTCCTTCACCCGCATCATGAACTCGTCGGGAATCCACAGACCGTAAAAGAGATCCCGCGCCCGATCCTCTTCCGCGCCCGTATTCAATTTCAGGCGCAGGAAATCCTCGATGTCGGCATGCCACGGTTCGAGGTAAATTGCGAAACTCCCATTGCGCTTTCCACCCTGATTGACGTACCGAGCCGTATCGTTGAACACTTTCAGCATCGGGACAATTCCCGTAGACTGCCCGTTCGTCCCCGCGATCCGCGAATTCTTGGCGCGGATCTTGTGCGCCGCCAACCCAATCCCGCCTGCCCATTTAGAAATCTGCGCACAATCGCCCAGTGTCTCATAAATTCCTTTGATGGAATCAGCCTTAAAATCGAGGAGAAAACAACTGGACAATTGCGTATGGTTCGTCCCCGCATTGAACAGTGTGGGGGTCGCGTGAATGAAATAACCCTTGGAGAGCGCGTCGTACGTCTCGGCGATCCTGCGCATATTGGGAACGTACTGGGTAGGGTAGCCGTAATGCTCGGTCTGGAACTCGTCCGTGTGAATCTCTACCGCCACGCGCATCCACATATGCTGCGGGCGTTCCACCACCTTACCACCCACTTTTTGGAGATAACTCTTCTCCAGCGTCTTGAATCCGAAATAATCAAACAGTTCAAAATCGCGATTGTAATCGATCATCTCCTGAATCCCGACCATCTTAGATACCTCATAAAGTTTCGGGGAGACCACACCTGCCTCAAACAAAGCAGCCACACACTCTGCGAACGTCGCAGGAGTATTCTTGTGATGATTATCGATCGCAATACAGGCCGCCAACTTCCCGTAATTGGGGTGCGCACGACCGACCATCATAGCCGCCGTCTCAGCCGCGAACTCATCCAGATCAGCCGTCAGAATCCCGTCGTGGATCTGGGAACAGACCTTCTGTGCGACCAAGACAGGGTTTACATGCTCGAGACCAACCGCCAGAGTCTGGATACGATGGAGGACCTTATCAAAAGAGACCTCTTCATGCCGTCCGTCACGCTTGGTTACGTACATCTTCTTACCTATATCACCCGTCATACTCTTAAATGGTCATAATATTTGTACTGATATGCATTGATTCTAATTCTTTGACGAACAGATTCATTGCGTAAGGCATACGTAAGGTTTCGATGGGTCCTTCTCCTGTAGTGTCTAGGAGTCCGGTGGCGGGCTGGTAAAGAGCCTCGGACTCGTCAGACCTTAACATAAATGACTCTTCAATGAACTCTGAAACCCCGTGGGCAATGAGAGCATCACGCTCCATTTCTCCGATACGTAATCCACCCCCTGCCGATCGACCTTCCAAGGGTTGGTGAGTCAAGAGAGTTTTAGCGCCAGTATCGCGGTAATTGATCTTGTCCTCCACCATCAATTTCGATCGAAGGTAGTAGATGGGTCCAATAAAGATTTCCATCTCCATCTGTTCACCCGTCTGACCATTGTACATGATCTCCGACCCATTCGGCTCCATTCCTAGTTTCACGAGAAGTTCTCGATATTCGCTCGACTGATTCTGGACAGAAAAAGGCGTTGCGTCAATGATCGTTCCGAGAGCTACGCCGATACGAGCCGACACGGATTCTAATAATTGCCCTGTCGTCATACGGCTAGGAATCGCATGGGGGTTCAGAATGAGATCGGGTCGCAATCCTTTGGCGGTGAACGGCATGTCGGATTCCGACATGATCATTCCTACGGTTCCTTTCTGGCCCGCGCGCGAACTGAACTTATCTCCCAGAATCGGCTCGCGCATTTCAGCAATTCGGATTTTTACTCCGCGCAGGACCGTCTTTTCCTTCCCGAATCCTACCGCCATATCGTAGAACTGCATACCGTCGACTCGTCCACGCTGGCCGCGCTTCGGTACCTCTGAGGCATCCGACGTCCCAGAGATAATACCTACCAGAACAGTGTTTTCATCCACCTCCGATCCAAGTCGGATAAACCCGTTCTCGTCTAATTTGGAATAGTCCTTGTCCGCTTTCAATTTCAGACCCCTGGAGACCGGGTTCCCAAATTCAGTATGCGTCTTCATTGTCTCATTGATCATCTCTTCCGTGATGTTGTAGGAGTGGAAATAGGTCGTTCCGAACATTCCGCGCTTCATAGCATCAGCATTCAGAATTACGGAGTCTTCCTGATTGTATCCCCCGTACGTGGAAATAGCCACAATCACGTTGTCGCCGTACGGCATACATCCTCCGCGCCCCAGAATATGGGGGTAAAGCCAGGTCTCGCAAATAGGCCGTTTCGGAGAATTCAGAATGAGTGTGATAGTATCGAACCGTTTATTGAAATTCGAATGGTACCACGACGCCCCCGCTCGGCTCTGCGCACACGAAAAGGCTACACGGGGCGATGGATTGTGATCCGCAAAGGGAATAACGGCGGATAGAGGGGATAACATGAACACTCCGTGGATTTCGGACGGAAGGGTTTTAGATAAAGGGGTCATGGAGATGCGAATTGTATCCGCCTCATCGGCATCTACATACTCAAAGAGCGAATTCATATCCGTCCAGGTCTTTTTGGACAGGACTTCGTCGGACGTTATAGCGGGGCGATACACTGGGCGAGACGGACGTCCCGCATCCGACGAAAGGATAAGTTCGTTATCGGTACGATTCCAGGCGACAGAGATGAATCCCGGATTGGATCGCCTGTACTCAATCAATTTACCGTAAACGACCGACGTCTTTTCTTCAATGAGGCCATAGATGTCGCCATTGACCACTGCGCGTGTCCATGACGGATTCCAGGTCGACGGATGAACGTCCGATACTCGCCGGAATCCTGGATGGGCGGCTAAGATCTTTTTCAAATCGGCCGAGGGAGTTTGGGTAGAGACGACCGCGAGTAAAGATAGATGTTTCTTCATTCCGACGTCGCGACCGTCGGGGACATCGGAGGGACATGTAAGACCAAACGAACTTCCGTGAAGTCTGCGGGCGCCCAGGGCTTTCACCGAAGGGTCCATCTGTAGATTCGAACGGCGTAGGACAGAGACAGTTCCCAGGATAGAAAAACGATTGAGGATCTGTGAAATACCGTCCTTGCCTCCCCACGTACTTTTAAACGATTTGGAAAACTCGTTGTTGAAGGTGTAGGGCCTCCAGAAATACCCCAAGTTCTCACGCTGTAGGAGGGTTGTAATACCCTTGCCGGCGTACACCCTTTCCTCATAATGAATGCGGGTATCCATCATGAGTTTCATGTCTTTCGCGACCGATTTGTAGACTCGCTTAAATTCCTGGAAACATAGATCTCCAGATACGTCAAATCGTTTAAACCGGAAATGATCACGATCCGACGGGTTTTTGATTCCTAGGGCTACGTCCATACAAATACGGAAAAGGTAGCCGAGACAGTACGCTTTGCGGCGGAACAGCGTCCCGGTATCATCTGACGCATCCGGTTCCACATGAGGAAGAAGCATACCCTGTAGGTTAAAAAAGACTTCCTCTTCACTGCGTGTCTTTGTCGCAACTTTCAGGGTATCTAGATCTGATTTTTCGGGATTGTGTCCCAGCACAAATTGAAGGAAAAGGTCGTCATAGACCGACCGGTCAGCCGCCGGAATTCCGGCTAGGATGACGTCGTACAGATCCTTGTCGGATGTAAGGCCCAGAAGGTGAAGAACACTCAGAATAGGAACGGGGATCGAGAATCCGGGAAGTGTAATGACCGGCATCCCGCGAATACGGGTTAGCCCGTAATCTTTGATTTCTTTTGAGGTCCCTTTCCGTTCTTCAATCTCGGCCAAGGACACCTCGCGTTTCGCAGGAGGAATGACGAGGAAATGGGAATAGGGTCCTCGCGTTCCGTCTTCGGATACGCTTCGAAGCCCTGCTATATATTCATAATCTTCTCCCTTTTCTTCCGTCTTTCCCCCCACCTGTTCTTCGTCGACAGAGGCAGCCGCAATCTTGCGACGAGACGAGTAGTATATATTATTTCCGAGCCGTTCCTGAGTCAGCAGAACTCGCTCGCCGCCGTCGACTACAAAGTATCCACCCAATTCATTGTAATCTTCGCCTTGGTCGTACGCCTCGGTCGGAGTTAGCGCCGACAGATGACAGAACTTGGAACGAAGCATGAGCGGCATGCGAGCAAGTAGAATCTTTTCAAATTTTGCGGTCTCTACATCCGGTCCTATCTGGTACTCGACATCGATGTCGCCGATACAGTCAAGATAGTATGTCTTGTTTTCCACCCGGCACGTGTTCGGCATCAGAGCCGCATCCAACGTATCCAGCGGAGGGCGGTACCCGAGCGCCGTACCCTCCTTGCCTCCGATATACACTCGAATGGCCCGGTCGTCGCCGAGAACAAGATTGATTGGATTCGATGCTTTCAAGAAGACGGGGATACGTCGCTCCACGAAGTCATTGTACGAATCCACGTGGTGTTGTACGATCGGATTCAAGGTAGTTGTATAATATGTGTTACATACGTGTCGGGCAGCGCCGACGCTCATTCTCTCTTGTAATTAAATAGAAGAAGAATGTCTGAGTTCTTTACGACCTATGGAAAAGATGCCGTGGTTATACTTGTAACCATTGGAGTGTTCGCGTTGTTCATCTTGGGATACTTCAATCTTGCCCATCCCACCATCGTCCTTACCAAACCTGAGGGCCCGGTGAATAACTGTCCAGATCTCTGGATTTTTAAGAACGGAGAATGTCATCCGTCGTACCACACAAAGTGTAAACCGTTTGATCCTGAACGGTATAAGGGACAGGAGTGCGACATTGCGAAGTCGTGCGGAACGTCTTGGAAAGGACTTTGTAAGTAAACGTGTAACTAAGGCAAGATACAATGCTGTCGGAAACATATCGACCCCAAACGTTCGACGATATTATTGGACACCTTGAAGCCAAATCTATCCTCCAAAAATATCTGGAAACCAATCCTCAAGGCAAAAGCGTGCTGATCTCCGGAAGCCCCGGGATAGGTAAAACGACCATGGCCCTCGCTGCTGCCCGAACGTTTGGATATGAACCTCTCGAAATCAACGCCTCTCGATCCCTGCGCTCCCACGAAGATGTCACCTCTCTCCGCGATTCATGTATGGCGCCAGTCACGTTTACCTCAATCTTGAAGTATGCGAAACCGCGTAAGACGTGTGTGATCCTGGACGAAATTGACGGTAGCGATCCTCACGCCCAGCGCAAAGTTCTGGAATGGATCAAGGATCTTAAACGAGTGGTCCCGATCATCTGTACGTCAAATGAAGTTCCCGTTATTTTCAAGCGTGCCCCTGAACACATTACGCTTCACAGATGTATGCCCCTGAATGCCCGCGATATCTATGAAAATCTACAGGCTCATGCTCCTATGGAATTCACAGAGTTTCAGAAAATCGTGAAAGAATGCCAGCATGATGTGCGTCGACTCATGAACAGATTTCAGTACGGAAAATCAGATACCCTCCAGCAGATTCCTCTGACCGGAGACACCATTGCCGATCTGTTTAGGCATCAAGAAACGTTTTACGGAGTACAGCCCACATACTGGGATCTTTGACCCACTGGAAGCGCACAAGATTCTTGGCGTTGTCGGAATTGTGGATCCGGCCTCCGAACTTCCGCTGGTCCTCAAAAATCTCGCTCTTGTTCACGGTATTGAACCCATGACCCAGTACGAGCAGAATATCCGTCGCAGGAAGCATGATCATTTCCAGCGTCCAGTCGCGGGTGAACGTTCCCTCCTCAGCCTTGTTGGCCGTCTCCAAGAAGTAGCGCGTCTCGGCACACTTCGCGCGGAACAGATACGTGGCGGCCGTTGCGTGGTTGTGACCGTAGGGACCCACATCCATCAAGACGTTCTCGCGGGTCAGGAAAACGGTCATCACGGCACACCCGATAATATCATGCTTGGGGTTCTCCTGTAGCGCCTTGACCGAGACCGAAATGCGCTGAGGCATGTAGTAATCGTCGTCGTCCCAGAAAGCAATGAATTCAGGGTTGAGTTTCAAGGCCTCCTTGAGACAGACGTTGCGAAGAAACCCTACCGGCTTCCGCGTCTTGATATGGAAATACGTAATTTTAAGTCCCTCCTTCTCCTGAATAGGAGACCAGTCCTTCTCAGGATCATCAGAATTATCAATGATGATCCAGTGGAGGTTAGGGTAGGTCTGGCGCTTGAAACATTCGACGGAGAAATCAAGACAGAAGCGGCGGTTGTACGTCGGGGTACATACAACGACCAGATCAGAGACTGGCGGTGTCGGTAGTGTCTCCTCCGGGGGCTGCAGCATTTGTATTAGTTTGTACCACTGGGCGTAAATCTGCCCGACACACTGGACACTTGGTACTAATCGCAAACCATGCGAGTGCACACCGGCGGTGAAGGGCATGATGATTGGTGGACGTAACTCCGTCGCCTAACGGGGGTCCAGGGCACAGAGTATGAATGGCCGCCTCCGTGGAAATACCCTCCTGGCAAACACAGCACTGATCCTGTTCGATTACATCTGGAGGGTTATCATACGCACGCGTCCCAGCAGCAAACTGATCGGGCGTCAGTCCTACCGTCACTGCATCCCAGAATTGGGGACCCGCAACGTTTGGAAATAGGCCATTCAGAAAGGTCGTTAAGGGAATATCGAACGATGTCGCCTGAGTCACTTCCTGAACGAGCGGACGGGGCGTAGAGATTACAGGTCGAGACAGGCGATCCAGCAGACTCAGCATCTGTGCCTCATTGTTAAGGTACAGACGGCGCAGATGAATCGGTCCAGTCGTATGTTGACGAAAAAATACGGCGCGAGAATAGGTAATATCGCTTAGAATCTCTATTTGGTAGTCTCGAAGGTTGTTGGTGTTCATTCGATATCTTGTATGATGAATCTACTTCTTTTTAAACCAGTTATCCAGATTTGACTGTACCGCCTTTCCCTGTGCCTTCAAGATGTAGTCCGCCTTGAGAAACAGCAGGGAGTCAAGTTGCTTCTCCTTGTACTTCAGAACGTTCAAGGTTGCCTCTTCAAGATCATTTCCGTCGTCCATAGAATCCTTCAGCATCTGGACGTATGACGGACGAGGTTCACGGTATCCCGGTAAACTCTCAATACAGAGCGCGAACAACTGGGCGACAGGGTTCTGGATCTGATTGGTAATATAGAATTGAGAATCCAACTTCAACTTGTTTTTCTGCATGAAGTCAATGGTCTCGATCTTGTCCGCCTGTAGCTTCTTGTCCTTGTCCGTCTGGATGTAGACATACTGGAGTCGTTCACCGACAGACGGAGCATTACCCGGATCCCGCTTCGTCATTCGGTCCGCCAAGATGCGGTGGGCCGGAACTGTCGCACTACCCTTGTAATCGTCCGCCATCGCCTTGTAATCGTCCCGCAACTGCTTAGTGACCGCGAACTTCTCAATCGGCAATTCAGACTTCAAGACCTTGATCAACATTCCTTTCACGAACTCGGCCGCCTTCTGGACATCTTTGTGTTCCAGAATGATATCGAGGGCGCCGCCGTACACGTCCTTCACAATCGGCGCATTGTCCCGTCGCTTCAGAACAATCCCCATGGATGCCCGCTTACACTTCGCAGGATTCGGATCTTCTTCGTACTTCATCCCGACATACCGCTTGCGACAGAACAGGATGAACGGGTAGAACGTCTTCTCGTACCCGATGACGAAGGCCGAGTGGGGGCATCCGGCCGTGATCTTCTTGGCCGCATCCTGTCCTGCTGCGATCGTACCGGGCAGATCCTTCCCCGGAAACTTCACGAAGATGGAATCCGTGTTATGTACGATCATTTTCCCAACGCCCGCCTGGAAATGATGATTTGTGGTTGTGAGATCGTAGACAAATCCATCATACTCAATCTCCCGAATACGCTTGACGGCAATCGGATCTTTACGCTGATACGACCGTGTACACGTTACACGATAGATATGTTCCTTGCTCGTGCGATCGGTGACTGATACGTTGTAACCCAGGCTCGCACCCAAGAACATAATGTGCGACGAACTCAACTGGCTTTTCTGATCAATGCGTACATTGATTCCGTTCTTGTCTCCATCTGCGTCATACAAACCATCCCAGAATGCCTGACGGACTTCGAGGGAACCGTTCAGAACACTCACGGGAATACGCTTTTCCTTCGTAGGAGTATACATGGACGCACGGTACGCCACAACAAACCTCTTGATATCCCCATACATCCCCCGAGAATTTGGAACGAGTTTGTAGACACCCGAACTCTCCAACGTTGGGAGTATTTTCCAAGAAAGTTGAGGGTACACCTCCTCCGCAAGGCCCTTATAGAATTCAAGCATCGTCATGTCCGCATTGTTGAGTGCCCACGAACATTTCGGACCGGTAGGACAATCGTAGGATCCACAACTTCCATCGCCAGAGAAGAACCCGGCGATACGTGCCTCGTTTGGTGTCATCTCAGATGATTCATTTGTACCGCTCGGATACCCTGCGTGTAGGAGTTTTGTTCCAATTACAAGTTCTTTTGATGTTGTGGGTGTTCCATCCTCTTTCACAAGAGAATGGTCGTCGGTGACATCGACGACACCCGTGTGGGTAAGAACACGCACCATCTTCTTTCCATCTACCAGTGCGTGTCGAATAATTGACTTGACCGGAGTCCAACCGCTCTCTGTCCAACTGTCTACCCCCTGCACTTCACAGAGTTCCTTTCCGTCATCGCCATATTTCATCCATCCAGTTCCGTATGCATCTAGTTGATCGATCCGCAGAATGTTGATATTCCCATGAATTCGTACCATGATTGGCGTATACTTAGCAACTGAATCGCCATACACCACCTCTGCTCCGTCAGCCTCGACCGTTGATTTCGCAAACAGCAGGGATCGTCGTCCTACGGCTGTCGTACACGCCGCCACACACATCTTACGGATCGGTGACGTCCTCGACCCCAACTGACCGTAGATAGAGTTCGCAACCACTTTGTACGCCAATTGAAGACCGTTGTACACCGACTTCTGCGCATCGTCCATCGTCGGATCCTCCATCTTCTTTCTCGCTTCCTTGCGCTTCTTCAACATGATCTGGAGCGCCATCGGAATTAGACCGAACGATAAAGGCTGGTCAGGCGTTGGCTGCATGTAGGCGCACACGCACTTACATCCATCCTCGTCGTACGACACCTCGCGGTACCCCGTAATTCCCTTCACCTTATCGGCGGGCAGACCCTCATAGTGTTCTAGTTTTCCCACCCTGCTATACGTCTTCCTGTAGAGGAACGTGTCGGGCGAAAGGTTCTCTCCGATCATGGAGGACGGATACAGACTGTTGAAATCCAGGACCGCAACAGGGGTCTCGAGATACATCCCGATCTTCGGCGAGATCACGATCGCGCCTTCATACCCAATCCCGTCACCTTCCAGCGCTTCCTGTGTAAGAATGATCTGGTTGCGCTTCGAAGCTTCGTACGCCACCCGCGAGAAGATCTTGATTCCCTGTCCCCGCAAGAAGAGGAACTGGAGCGGGACAAAGCAGACGTCCGCCATACCCCGCGCATTCACGAACGTGTCCAACTTCGCCATCAGCGTCAAGACCAGATCGCAATCCTGGATACAGTACTTCGCAATCACCGCCCGGTCCGCCGCATTTCCCTTATGTTTCGCAAACAGTTCGAGATGGTGAAGATCGTCTTTGGTGAATGACCATTCCACCGTCTTCTTCTCCGCATCTGTAAGATCCGCAAACAGTTCCGTCTCTATCTCGGCAATCGTGAACGTCTTGGACGTCATGCTCTTCACCAAGAACTTGCGACCCTCTTGGTAAGGATTCATCGTGTTTCCCACCAGATCGAAGCGCACATAGTTCCCCACATTCAGCCCCCGCGTCGTCTTGGTATGAACAGTCGTTCCCTCAAATTTCACCACCTTGTCGCGCAAGAACACTGAGGCCACATTGTCCAATTTGTACGAGTCCAGCGTATGTTCGCGCCGCATATTCAGCAGAAGATCGATCGTCAGACGTCCAGGGGTCTTGAGATACTCCACTTCATACTTCCCCGACGCCAACTCGAACGTCTTCTTCTGTAGACTGTCGCCCCAGATAGCCCCGCGCGCCAAATTGAGTTTCATACCATTCACTTTCGCACGTATCGCCAAGAACCTGTCGTCGAAGCCGTACGTATTATACCCGCAAATCACGTCAGGGTTCACTTCCTGGACATATTCCTGAAACGCTTCGATCATATCCGCCTCGGTCGGGTACCCCCTGAATTCCACCGTCTTGTCGTCCGACGGAGAGACTGTCCCAAACACAAACACTTTGCGCGCCACATTCAGCATCATGTTGTTGGACCATCGCACTGTAATCCCGATCTGAATCACCGGATCCTTCTCGGGAACTGGGAAGTTTCCGGTTCCCGACGTACACTCGATATCGTACGCCGCAATCTTGAGCGGAGTATCGGCACTCGGCTTGCTCTTGATATTCACCAGATCGACATACCACGATTTCTCCATATTCTTTATTTTCTGTCCGGCGACGAACGCTACCGGGGAAGCCGGAAGAATCTCGCGGTCGTGGTAGAATCGCAGGAGCGGGGGAAGGTTGGCTTCGTAGACTCTGTAAAGCGCCTTGCCGTCCTCGTACGCATCCTTCGCAACCTTGACTGCTGTCCTGAAATCCTTCATAGACTCCACCTCCACCTTCTGAACCTTCGTGGGAACGTAGCCGTTGTACCCCGCAAACACATCGAACTTCTCCAAATGAGTTACTTTGATCTTTGAAATCCCGTGGTCTTCGCTGGAGAAATCGTACTCTGAGGCTACATAGAAATATGGACTGTATCCGCGAACACGCAGCATAGCTGTCTCACCCTCGTCGGTGCGTCCGTAAATATCGATGACGTACTTTCCGAAATCGTCATGATCGATCCAGTCACATGGCATGAGAACGGACATCCTCTTAGTTACTTTTGACTGTTTGTCTCCCCGAAAGTTTATCCGTTTTAAAGAATAAGAAGCGTAAGCATGACCGATCAGGAGCCTCAGACATCGAATCCGCTTTCGTGGTTTTACGCCCCGACGCGCTACAAGTCGGACGTAACCCAGATGGACTACGATTTCCGCGATAATAAAGCACAGCAGGACTACCACATGAGCACCGCTCGCCCTGCTCCCCAGCCTTGCCAGGAGTTTGACCGCGTGGCCGATTTCGCGTCGTCCTTTGTGACCATGAATTACACGGGCAATTACGGAAATACGGCGGCAGGTGGATGCGATGTTGATCTGTATTCCCGCCTGGCCCTCGGTGATCCAGGGACGCAGCGCCTCAAGGGACACCAGCAGACGTTTGCTCGTCCGTGGGCCACGACACCCAATATGGGCGGCGGTCCGTCCGCGGCAAATAAGGATACCGAGAGCCAGTTGATTCAGAGCGCTCCTATCCGTACGCGCAAGGAGTGCTCGACGGTGACCGATAAGTTCTTTCCCCAACAGTTTGACCCCCTGCTCCAGGTAGTGAAGGATGAGATGCAGACTGTAAATAATTTTGTACAGCCCTGGGCGCGCGGAGGAGATCCTACGCGTCTTGTTCGACAGAAATCAGTCTCTGATTGATTAAAGAAAGACATGAAGATTGTATTTTTCGCACAGATCATGCCCGATCCGTGCGGGGCTTTCTTCCACGACGTAGCCATAGCAAAAGAAATGCAGCGTCGTGGTCATACCGTATCCTTTGTGACGACGAACCGAGTTCGAAATTCTCTTCGTGGCGTCTACCGCGGTCTTCCATGGGTCTATTACACCAACGCCGAGAACGAATTGAACGGGGCAGGTGTATGGTCAACCCCGCATTTTCCGATGATATCTATTGTTCGTCGATTGAATGAACGGTTCCAGAAGCCGTTGGTCACAACCATGCATTTCGGCGAAGATACCAAGAGTATTACTCCCTATTCCCGGGCGGGGCAGTGGACAGACATCCTCTGGATCATCTCCAATCATATACGGAATTATGTGGTTGAGAAGATTCCGCTTTCCCCTACGTTTCGCATCGTAGAGAGCATTCGCCCGGCTATGATCGAAAACGAAATTCGGTTTAATGAACGTGGAACCGTTCCTACCGGCGACTGTATCACCCTGATCAACGCAAACATTCTTAAAGGCCTTCCCATGTTTCTAGAACTGGCGAACAAGTTCCCAGACCGTAAGTTTCTAGGCGTTCGTCCGTACTATAATCGCATCAGTGTCCCGGAAACTCTTCCGAATATTGAATGGATTGATATACAGGATGATGTACGCACGATTCTGAGCCGAACCCGCGTTCTTCTTGTTCCGTCTTTCTACGAGAGTTGGGGAAGAGTCGCGTTTGAGGCGATGTATAACGGCATACCCGTCCTCTACACAAAACCCTCAGACAGCAGGGATCCGCAGATGACCCGTCCGTCGGGGACAACAGAAGGAATGCAGGAATGGATTGGCGAGAGCCAGTATGCTCTGAACAATCTGAAGGTCGATGAATGGGCAGATACCCTGAACGAGTTGGACGATGTCTCTACATATGCCGACGCATCCCGCCGAGCCTACGAACAGACGTACGAAATGAACGTGTTTGGAGATTTTGACGGGATAGAGCGGAAGTTTCAGGAGTATGCGGTTCAGTTTGCGGTGTCTACTGAGAAGTCGAAGTCGATGGCTGGTCAGCAGGGGACATCGTTTGCGTCTCCGCTCCGCTTTGCTCCTCCTTCACGGGGTAATGCGATGCCTTTCCGCGGAGGTCGTTTCGCGCTGAAGCGCTGAGCATGTCGGCCATAAGACGTCCAAGCCGAATTCGCTCAAGCGTCGCGGCGTCATGGCCCGCGTCTACGACAGGGGTCGGCGGAATATGTTTGGCGCCCGAAATGGGAGGGATGGGGGTCAAGACGGCAATCGCATCGACGACACTGTCGCCATTCGCGGCGAGTGCCGTCTCTGCCTCCTCTTGAGTTGCTCCCGTAAACATCATAACCTGTTGGACCTGGCTGCTCATATTTTATGTATACTACATAAAGCACGAAAATGAAATTTATCGACGGACTATGCCCTCCGGCACTTCTGTATGCTCTGTTCGTTGCGATCCAGCTCGGTCTGGACGTCGCAGATTTCGCCTTCGTCACGGCGGCGACTAAGCTCGTCTTTGGCGGCGCAACCGTCTTCATCTTAGATCTGCTCTGCCGCCTCAACCTCGGTGTTGTAGCATGGTTCCTGATGGCGGTGCCCTTCCTTGTGACGGCGCTCGGAACATCTATTGCCTTTGGCCTTCAGCTTGACCGTGCGATGATGGAGGGTTTTACGGCGTAGATGTATACAGTATAAAAATGAGCCGCATTGACGATACGATCGACCTGATTGGGAAGCTAGTTCTGCGGACGGTGGTGTCCATTTACCATGCGGTGGAAGTGTGCATCCACGGTCGCAATCCTGTTCACGAGTCGATGACGTGGTCGCTCTACGACAAGAGTGGATACTCGACATCCCGCGATTCGTTCCATGAACTGGATGTGGGCGGCGGCGAGTCGTCCTTTGTGGCTCATCAGGTGCGTCGGACTGTAGGGTTTCAGCAGACGTACAAGATCGCTATTCATTGGGTTAATGGCGTGTGGCGTGCCCCGTATGTACTACATGAACTGTTCGATGCTCCTCCTCCTCCTTGGCTGTATATCGGGTACGGCGAGGATACCGATCATCTGATCGATTGTACGGAGGAACTGAACTGTCTGGTCGTCTACGACAACCATGTGACGAACGAGGTTCTTCATTCCATTGTTCCGGCGTCAGACGGTCTGATGTGGTACTATATCAACCCTAAGACGTTTGAGACCCTGGAATTTCCTGCGAACGGTATTGTAATTGATGACCCGCCCTCGTCCGACGACCAGCCCGAGCCAGAGTCCGCTACGAAAGATGATTGAACATCCGAATCATGGCTCGGTCGTCTGGAAATATCTGGCGTTGGAGAAGAAACTCTGGTCTCCGAATTTTCTAGAGTATGCGATGACGTATGCGACCATTCTCATTCAACCGATTGGTCACGTTCTGTTTTGGGTATGTTATCTTGGATTCCCAAGTCTATATACCTACTTTGGCGGCACGCACGATATGTCGTTTACCACTTTGGCGTGGTACATTGCCTCTTCGTTACAGGTGATGGTTTCGGCTATACAGTGTTGGAGCGAGGTGATAGAGCACTACCATCTCGGCACAACAATCTTCGTATGGAAAATTCTGACGCACGCGTACGGAGTTCCGTTGCTGGATATCCGGTCAGGGGAACCTGGGCATCAGTATTTCAAGTATGCTGCGGGGGCTTCACTGCTTCAGGACCTCAGTTAGATTTCCTCCGAACATTCCCTGAAAACTCTTGACCAGTTCGGCACCCTGCTTCACCTGGGGGCCGAGCGACGAGAGCGTCTCCATCAACTGCTGCTGGGTCTCCATCAACTCTTTTGTATCATCGCGCATCTGTAGAACCTGTTCAGGGTTCAGTTTCTGGAAAGCATGTAGTATGGTCGTTCCCGCATCCATGTGGGCGTCCATAGTATTGTCCTCTGCCTTATCGCTCTTCGACGACGAATGGGGCTTCGGCTCCTCCTCCTTCTTCTTATCCTCCGACTCGTTAGGGTTCTCGTACCCCTCGCGAATCGCCTGTCCGGACAGAAGCACTACGGTCGCAACGGTCGCAATGCCGAGGGTTGCGGCCAATGTTAGGGGCATACGAACTCCGTATCCAATAACCACCGTGACGAGGAGCAGCCAAACGGCTAGGTACCCTACACGACGTTGAACAAGGAATACGATGGAGATTAAGAGGAGTAGGGCTGCTACGGCTGTATCTACGTTCGCCTTCATTAATTCACTCAAAGATATTTATATCATACAGAGGTCACGGGGCTTCCAACGGGAACCGTATCAGCCGTTCCCGCGACGCCAGAACCGTTAAAGGTGTACCCTGTACGGGGCTGCTGGAGGGCAAGCGCGCCTCCACGGTGCTTACGACGACGTCCGGCTACTGTCTTCTTGCCCTTGCCCCGACGACGCCGACGACCGCCCGCGAGCGTATTGTTTCCTCCGCGCCCGGCAACTCCACAATCCTTACCTGTATCCGAATCCCAGAGCGCATTTCCGGCGTTAGGGCCGCCGACATCCGAGAGGACTGATCCGCCGAAGCCGTACCCTCCCCCGCGCTTCGCGGTGCGACGACCAGCCTTCTTGACTTTCTTGGTAGAGTGGTGTTTACGAACCATTTGTATTTGAGGGTAGAGAATCTATTACGGGCGTCCATGTCCCATCATCGTTCTGAACGCACTCGAGCGCAAACACCCTACCCATCGATCTCAGTTGTTTTGAAAGTGTTAATGTCCTGACGCGAAGGTACCCGACATCTGCAACCTTGTAGACGTCAGGGATATCCGTGGCCACAATCTCGTATTTCAGTGTCTCCTCCTCCTCCTTCTTCTTCTTACACTCCGCAAAAATACCTTTTTCGCCGACAGTATTGGTGTAATATTCGTACCCGCGAATATCCGTGATATCCTCTCGGAGTTTGATAGCGCGCGTCTCGAATTCTGGACAGGGAGTGTATGTCGAAAAAATAGACCGCAGGAGTTCCTGGCGTTGACTAAACGAAGTGGTGGTAAACAAAGGGGTTCCGTTCAACATCCACGCATCTGCTAGGTACACATGCGTAGGCGTATACTCAACTCGTAAAATCGTATCCTCAAAACACCGATGATCCCACACGAGACGAATGGGTTGAGGAACCGGGTTGTCCTTGCGGGGAACCCAGAATGCAATTGGGACCGAGTTCTCGTCGCGCGTCAGACATAACCATCCCGGGATTCCACCGCCCTGTGGGACTTTTACCGAATACGGTCCCACATTCCCCTGGCGGGTCATACGAAACACCGGATCCCATCGGTATAGGCTTTTTAGCCGGTTCATTCTTATTCTTACTTCTTTACTCGTCCACTGTGAAAACGGCTACTGTGGCGGCGCCGCCTTCCCTCCCGAGAATCCTACACGATCAACGTCTCGCGTCTCAATTGGCGGAGGGAGCGCAGTTGGATTGGGTTTATTAGACTGGACGATCGGCGGCGGTATGTCGTATGATGGAGCAGCCGCCATAGATTGGGGCTTGTTCGACTGGACGATGGGGGGAGGCATGTCGTAGGTCGGGATATTCATCGTCTGGGGCAATTCACGAGCGACTGGCTGCTGCGGAGGCGGAGGCGGATGAGAAATAGGAGCCGACACAATTTCGGGGATGATGGAAGGCGCACGGTCGACAT